>Ga0247741_1000062_pt1 | contig 85560 bp, 81 predicted proteins | sample UWRJL213509R2_FD_180945 | JGI IMG/M metagenome (GOLD analysis project Ga0247741, IMG submission 180945) | Plant litter microbial communities from Arlington Agricultural Research Station in Wisconsin, United States - UWRJ-L213-509R-2 | ecosystem: Environmental > Terrestrial > Plant litter >... | reverse complement strand
CTGGTTGAAAAAGCGGCAAAAGAACTTGGCGGACTCGATATTGTAGTCAATAATGCGGCACGCCAACAAACGCATGCCTCGATTTTGGATATTTCTACAGAAGAATTCGACTGGACAATGAAAACCAATATTTATGCTCCTTTCTGGATTATTAAAGCCGCTCTTCCGTATCTAAAACCGGGTGCTTCGATAATTGGAACCAGTTCAGTACAAGCCTACGCTCCTACCGAAGATTTATATGATTATGCACAAACAAAAGCCGCGACTACAAATTATATTAAATCATTGGCTAAACAGCTTGCTCCAAAAGGTATAAGAGTCAATGGTGTTGCTCCGGGACCAATTTGGACGCCACTTCAGGTAAGCGGTGGTGCAACGATGGAAAAACTCAAAGAATTTGGCGGACAAACCCCACTGGGAAGACCGGGACAACCGGTTGAACTTGCTTCTATTTATGTGCAGCTTGCTGCAAATGACGCTAGTTATGCTACAGGACAAATTTATGGTTCCAGCGGTGGAGAAGGAAATCCTTAAACTAAAATTATCTTTAAATTCAAAATCCCGTTTCAAAGCGAAATGGGATTTTTTTTATTTTTCCAGTAATTTTAATTCTAACTCTTTTACTTTCTTTTCGAGATCATCGATATATTTTCTTTGAGGCAATAAAGCTTCTTCGATTTCTTCGGTTGTATAACGCGGTGTAATATGCTGCGGGCAATTCCAGTCATACGCCTGAATTTCAAAAACCATCATTCTTTCTGGACGAAATTTGTAATCTTCGGGTTTTAAAGCGTTATACAACGCTTCATTGTCTTTTAGTTCTACAATTTTTGCTTTAGCATAGATTTTTAATCTCGCTCTCTGCGGATAAGAAAGCATGATCAAAGCCACTTTCTCATTTTTAGAAATATTTCCCGTAGATATATATTGTCGGTTACCCGAAAAATCAACAATCCCGATTGTTTTATTGTCAATTACTTTAATAAATCCTGCAGGTCCGCCGCGATGCTGAATGTACGGATATTCATTTTCACCAAAACTCGCCATATAAAAACTATCTCTGTCGCCAATAAAATTGACTTCATTTTCGGTCAATCCATCAACAACTGACATTTTTTCGACACGATCGTAAGTACTTCTGCTTCCTTCTTCTTCCTGCAGTTTTTTGATGGCATCCGTAAAGGCTAATTGAGCGTAATTCATGTTGTTTGGTTTTTAATCTATGATTCAATATATTAAAGTAAAGATATTTATGTTCTAAAAACTAAATATTCTCTCCAATTCTATAACAGCTTTACCATTCGGCAATACTTTTGGTGCTTTTGCTAATTTCTGAGCTAAAACATTTGTTGGCAATGGTTTAAACTTTCTAAATAAACCTATTGCATTAACTGCATTCAGTACTTTTACCATCACTTTTTCAGCAAAACGATCTGTTCCCGGTCTTAAAAGCAACCCGGGTCTGAAAATAATATATTGCTCAAAATTCAATTCGGCAATCTTATCTTCGAGTTTTCCTTTTAGCTGTGAATAAAAAACATTACTTTTTGCAGAAGCTCCGTAAGACGATAGCAAAACAAAAGATGAAATATCATTTTCTTTCGCTAACTCGGCAAAAGTTGTGGGAATGTCAAAATCTATTTTCCATTGGTTTTCTTTAGAACCGGCCGCTTTTAAAGTTGTTCCCAGGCACGAAAAAATTACATCTCCAACAATTAAATTCTTGTAACTATCAATATCTAAAAAGTTTACAACATGTTCTGCCAGTTTGGGATTTTGCTTTCCTGTAGGTTTTCGAACAAAAATCGTAACAGCTGTATAATCATTATTTAATAAAAGTTCATTTACCAAAAATTCTCCTGTTGAACCTGTTGCACCAATAACTATTGCTTTCATAATGTGAATTTATAAATAATAATTCAGTTAAATTTATGATTTGGCAAACTCTTTATCATTATTATTAATTACAGCTGGCAAAATCTATTAACAGCTTATTGGCTGATTTCCATTTTATGCTTCCTTCTACATTCTCAAAAGGGGCATCTTCGCCCGCGCAGTCTTTCGTTGACTTAATTTTTATTTCATCGCCATTTATTTCAATAACATCAAAAATTAAGTTTTTACCTTTTGAATCTTTAAGTAAATTACAGGTTTTAAGTTGTACAGGCTGTTTTTTAATATAATTTTCCCAAGTTGAGAAGCTGAACTTTAAATCTGCTTTTTTTACTTTTTTCTTTTCTTTATTCACATAAATAAAAAGATAATCTTTATGGGTGTTTATGTTTTCAGCATCAAAATCAAAAGCAGCAAAATCGTAATTGGGAATCACTTTTCTGGCTACAACTTTTTTAGGCATTGTCAGCGTAAAAAACGTCATGTCTTCATTCAATACTATTTCGCCAAAATTGGTATCATCTTCGTTTAAAATCGTCAACCTGTCGTTTATATTCATCGTAAAAGATAGTACGCCCTGCCCTCTCATAGTATCTTCTGTGTAAGATTTAAAAGTTTCTCCTTCAAAAACCAACGATTCTGCTTCTTTACAATCGGCTGAAGTTGTTGGCTGAATTTCTTCTGAGGAAACGGCAGCAGTAGTTTCATTCAATTCAGAATCCTCTGTTTTAGTAGTATTTTGAGAATTATCTTTGCAGGAAATCAGTAAAAATGCTGTTACGATACAGAGTAAAATATTTTTCTTCATTGTTCTTTTAGTTTTAGTAAAAGTTGCATTCTGTTAATTATTTGTTTTTGTATAAGGAGGTAAATTTTGGTTTTTCAGTATTTTCCTGATTGGTATTGGCAAAAAAAACATTCGCAGGCTTCATAATTTTTCCGTCAGTATTACTGCTTTCTTTAAGAGGTTTGTATATTACCGTAACCGAATCCTGCTTTGTAGCAATTACAATTTCATTTATTGGTTCGCCTTTTACCTTTCCATGCAAATTATCTGCTTCAATACTGTAAAAAAAACGATTTTTATATGATACATAAATTTTATAGCGCAAAGCATTTTGGTTTTCAATATCATAACTTTTACCATTATAAAAAGCAGTTGCCAGCGTTGTGCCATTTTCTGTAATAACCTCAACATTTACTTTGATGTCTTTTGTAATGCTTTCGCCTCCTTTTACAGTAAAAGCGGGCTCCTTACGGGTACAATTTATCGTTAAAAAACATAACAGGAAAATACAAGCTATTTTTCTTGTCCTCCTGAATAAAGATTTGGTATGTTCTATTTTCATTTTTTAAGCAGTTGGTTAAACCTCAACCTATTCTACCATTGCGGATCATTTTCGTTTTTTATGTCCAGTGGCACAAAAACATAAAATTCTTTATAAGTTTGAGTAAAATATATGTCGCCAAATTTTCCTTTTCCTTCGCTTGTTGTTTTGACAATTATTAAGCTGTCTTTTTTCATGTAGCCGTATTTATACTCCAGCTGCTGACGTGGGACAACAATACTTTGTATTACTATTTTATTGTTTTCCAGCTTATAATATCCTTCAAAAAGTGTATTCTTTTTTATTGAAAAATCTTTGCTTATGGCATTTAGATAATCTTCCTTAGTTTTTATTTGGTGAGAAAGATCTAAGGTTAAATTAGATTGTCCGGTTTTGTAAAATTTATAGAAACGATGTTCTTTTGGCGGTTTGGCTGTTCCGCCGTTTTCATCTGTCCAAATATGGTCTAAAACGTAAACACCGTCTGTTCTTAATGCAGAAGAAGTATCAAGTTTAAAGGTATTATCGTAAAATGGATAATCATTTTTTTGATATATTTTTTTGGCACAGGCGAAAAATAATCCCAAAAACAAGAGCAGAATAACACTTCTGCAGTGATTTCCGGATTTTAATTTATAAGGATTATCGCTGTTCATCAACTACTTTTTCGTTTGTGAAACTGTATACTCAAATATACATAAAAAATATCAGGCAGTTTTAGTTTGCTATTTTTTTAGGATTTTGCAGTTACTTATATCCTTAAATAATGGAGTTCTTATCATTGTTATACTTTTAAGTTTATAATAAAGTGCCATCAAATTTAAAGTATAACAAAGCTTTTGTGTTTCGATATTTTATATTTTTATTATACAATTAAATATAAATCAGTGTTTTAAGTGATTTATTTAATGAAAAATAAAATGAATAAAATAGAAAACAGCTCTTTTAAAAGGCTTCTTGGTATTTGGAAAACCACGGGAAACGTCAAATCAGATCCTGAAAATCTAAAATTAACGGGTATTGACAGTTATGAAGTAATACTCGACGGAAATTACATTCTGCATAAAGCAGATGTAAAAATGGGAAATGAAAGAAGTGAAACATTTGAAATCCTTAAACTCGATACTTCGTTAGACAGGGTTAAAATGCACTATTTTGATTCAAAAGGCGAAGAAGGAATTATGACAGGTTCAATAACCAATAATGAATTCACTATACAGGGAAATAATTTAAAGTTTGAGGGAATCATCAATGATAAAAACACCCTTATTATTGGGAAATGGTACGCTTTGTCAGAAAATGGAAATTGGAACGATTTTATTGATTTGCAACTCGAAAAAAGCTAATAAAAAAGTAATACTTAAATCAGTTTATGTTTGATTTCCTTATATTTTGAACGCCCAACCGGAAGTAATTCGCCATTTTTAAGCAGCATATTATACCTTCCGCCTGCTTCGACAACTAACTTATCGGCTTCATTCCAACACAAAATATAAGATTTATGGATGCGCTCGAATGTTGGCGGAAGCAGTTTTTCTAACGATTCTAACGATTTATCATGCAGTTCTATTCTTCCGTCTGATAAATATAATTCTGTATAAATTCCGGCTCCTTTAATATATCTGATCTCTTTAATAGGTACGAGTTTAATGGTTTTACCTTTTTTTACTGCTAAAAACTGAAGATCTCCATTGGGTTGTTTTTCTGGTGATGTAAAACGTTTAAAAGCTTGTGATAGTCTGTTTTCATCGAATGGCTTGCCTACAAAATCCAGAACACCGTAATTAAAAGCTGTAATTGCTTTATCGGTATAAGCCGAAATAATAATGGTTTGAAAAGATCTCGCTACAACATTTTGCAAAACATCAAATCCGTCTTCACCATTTAAATTCAAATCCAGCAATAACAAATCGATTGCATTTTGGTCGATTGTATGTAAGCCATTTTCAACAGAATCAGAAAGCAAAATCTGAACGTCTTTATCAAAAAAATCGCGGGTCATTCTTTCAATGCGTTTGGCAATACGAGCCTCGTCTTCAATAATCAGGATCTTCATTTTTTAGTAAAAATTTTAATTGTTGTCACCCATCCTTCTTCTGCTTCATGAGAATCAAACTGCCAATTGTTGCCGTAACTTTCATTTAATCTGGTTTTGATGTATTTAAAACCGGTTCCGTTACTGCCGTCTTTCTTTCTGTTTCTGTTTTTTGCGATGGTTAACAGCGAATATTCTTTATGGTATTTCTCTTTGGTAAAACTCAAACAAAAATGAATACAGCCTTCTTTTGGCGGTAAACTATGCGTAATTCCGTTTTCTACAATAGTATGAATAATAGCTGGCGGAATTTCTTCATTCTCATCAATGTTCTTTTCTTCCCAATCGTAACAAACTTCTTTACGAAATGACATTACTTCCAGATGTTTTCGGCACAATTCGATTTCTTCTTTTATCGGGATAAGTGTATCTTCTGCAATAGAATTCATAATATCAAATTCATCTGCCAATGCACGAATAAACACAACGCCTTGCTGTGGCGATTCTTCAACCCAATCAATTAGCGATGTTAATGTATTTCGAAGAAAATGGGGCTGAATGTTTTTCTTAATCAATTCTAACTGTAATCTTGACGAAAGCAATAATGAGGCATTATGCGCTTCTTCAATTGCTTTTGCCCGAATTGTATGCAGATAAAGCATCGAAAGTACGATTATTGTAAAAGCGATAAACAATCCAAAATCATAAAAAATATAGCGATTCACCACGATACTTATGAGTAAACCTACCACCACAATTAGTCCGCCTTTTATTTTTCGTATTGCCGCATTGGTTGCGATAATAAGAGAAACAAGGCACATTGCATAACTAAAATAGATCGCGGTAATATCATAGTGTTCGTAATAACAAATATAAATTACAATTAAGCTTATGAATAAGAGAGATAAAAACAATCGCTTTTTTTCGAATTCAAACTGCAGCATAAAATACCACGGAACGAGCATTGACAGTGCAAAAGTAAGCGCGCCAACGATTTGCAAACGGGTATAAAATTGGTTATACGGAATGTCGACATAAAACTTTACATATTCTATAATCAACAAACAAAAGAAAAGCAGACAAATTATTCCGAAAAGTAAAACTGTTGCTTCTTTTCGGGTACTGTTTATATAGAGAAAAAAATAATAAATGGCTGCGATAAGAAAAGCACCCGCCATGAGATTCATAAAAGACATGACAATAAGCGGTGCCCGATGCAATCTTAAAAAACTTTCGAGTTTAACGTCAATACCGCGTCCTGCTTCTCGAAATTCAGTTTGTGTTCCAACTACTGTAACGATGTGTTTGCCTAGATTGGATAATTTTTCGGGTATTTGATAATATGTTGTTTCCGTTCCCGGTATTTCTGGCTGACCGAATTTTGCCATTTGACCGTTGCTTCCCACAAAAACACCATCCCAATACACATCAAAAGCACCAAAACCACTTACCTGCAAACCTAATGTGCCTGTATTGTTTTCGCGCTTTATCAACTCTACTTCTATTGGAACTTTAAAAACAGCCTCTTCAGATTTTCCCAAATAATTTTGCGGACGATCGTCATCAACATAATACGTTACATCAGATTTCACGTAATCAGTATATTGTTTACAGGACGTAAACAATAGCAGTAAAAAAGCGGTAAAAAAGGTAAATCGATACATGAGATAAAGATAGAATAAATATCGAATTGGGAAATGCATTTCAAAAGCTCTTAGAGCCGTTTGCATGTTTTAAAGGGTAGTATTTTACTTTATAAACTAATCTTGTACTATAAAACCAATCAACATGAGAACCTTAATAACCAGCATTTTATTATTTTTATTTCACCTTTTAGCCAATGCACAGCAAACCACGGTTTCCGGAAGAGTTCAGGACAATACAACTAAAGAAACTTTGCCGTATGTAACGGTTTCGGTACAGGATAACAATTCAAAAAACATAGCGGTTGCTGTTACAGACGATCATGGAATTTTTAGTTTCGAAGGATTGCCTTTGGGGAAAATGACGATTTCTTTTAGTTTTATCGGGTATCAAAATTATACCCAATCCTTAGAGATTATTTCGGGTAAACCGAAAATAGAATTGGGCATTATTAATTTATCTACCGATGCCGTGCAATTAAACGCCGTGGAGATTACGGGTCAAAAACCAAACATTAGCCTAAAACTCGACAAAAAAGTTTTTGAGGTTGGCAAAGATGTACTTTCGCAGAATGGTTCTGCCCATGATGTCTTAAATGGTGTTCCATCCGTTACCGTAAGTCCGACGGGAGGAATAAGCCTTCGTGGCAATAGCAGTGTTTTGGTTCTTATCAACGGACGTCAATCGGGTCTAACCCAAAGCAATGCGCTGGATCAAATTGCTGCTGATCAAATTGAACGTATCGAAGTAATCACCAATCCTTCATCGCGATATGACGCTTCGGGCTCAGCGGGAATTATTAATATCATTTTGAAGAAAAACAAAAAAAGCGGTTTTAGCGGTCAGGTACGCTTAGTAGCCGGCTCGCCAAATGATAGCCGCCTGAATCCGAGTATCAATTTTAAATCGGATAAAATCAATATCTTTTCTAATTTCAGTATTCGTTCTTCAGATTATGTGGGTTTGTATACCACGAATCAATCGACTATGAATAATGGTACACCAACTTTCCTAAATCATGTACAAAATGAAGACCGTCATGACGATGGTAAATTGATTTATCTGGGTGCTGATTATTTTATTGATGAACATCGAACGATTACCGCTGCTTTTTTAAAGAATGCAACACGTGATGATGACAAAACCCGTTTGTTGTACGATTATAGTTCTAATAATTCGAAAGACAGCACTTTAACAAGAGAAGGAAAATCACTGGAAAAACGAGATTACAATCAATTCGAATTTAATTATACGCAAACCTTTAAAAACCCAACAAAAAAATGGACAATTGATGTGCAATACGATTGGTGGAACAGCGATAAAGACTGGAATCTTTCTACACAACAATTATTTCCAACTGCGTCGACTTATCCCGGCATTCGAACAAACTCCATTGGCAACAGCAAAGATTTATTGGTTCAGAGTGATTTTATTCAGCCTATTGATACGGTTTCAACATTCGAATTTGGAATCAAAACAGAAATCCGTAAAGTTTCGAGTCAGTTTTTGGCAGAACAGGAACAAGATAACGTTTGGACTATTTACCAAAATATCGACAACAACTTAAATTATAAAGAAACCATTGCAAGCGCCTATGCACAATACAGCAACAAAGCCGGGAAATTTAATTATATGCTGGGACTTCGTACAGAATTTACCCGAATTTCTATTGAAGACATTCAAAACACGTACAACGACGAGAAAAAATACGATAAACTATTTCCAACCGTTAACTTGAGTTATAAGTTTGATGTTTCAACTTTACAGTTAAATTATAGCAAACGTATTAACCGTCCTTCGTTATATGCTTTATATCCTTTTAATGAATTGACTGATTTTAATTCGCAATACATTGGCAATCCGGATCTTAATCCTTCTTATACCGATGTTTTTGAATTGGGTTTTCTTAAAACATGGAAAACCTTTACGCTAAATCCTTCTGTTTATTATCAATTTGAAAGCGGTTATATTCAGGATTTTACCTATCGTGAAAATGATATTTTTTTTACAACGCCTATTAATATTCAGCATGAAACACGAAGCGGTATCGAACTTTCAACTTTATATAATCCGATGAAATGGCTTCAGGTTAATTTGGAAATGAATTTTTACCATTTCCAACAAAAAGGAAATTATCAGGAAGAAAACCTGGATTATGACGGACAAACTTTTACCGGACGTTTGAACACGCAGATTAAATTGCCTGCAAAATTCAGTTTTCAGGGGCGCTATAACTTTCGCGGTGCACAGCAAAATGCGCAAACGAGAAACAATGCTTTACAATCGATCGATTTTGGTTTAAGCAAAACGCTATTAAAAGACAAAGCAACTCTTGTGTTTGATGTTTCGAATGCTTTTGATTTGCGCCAAAACAAAAGCACTACAACAGGAACAGATTATTATGTTACAGAAAACAGTATCCCGAACGCCGCCCGTTACCGACTTAGTTTTGTGTACCGATTTAACCTGACAGATCCCAAAGTTATTAGGCAGGCTAATAGTGCTAATCGGAATTAATGCAAACGAATTAATTTTTGCCAGCAGATTTTTTCAGCCACGAATTACACCAATTATCACAAATCGATACGTTTAATTAATTCGTGTAAATTAGTGCAATTCGTGGCAAAAAAAAAATTAATCTTTTTAATCCTTTAATCTGTGGCAAATATTTTAACATATAGAAACATCCCTTTTAAGAACTTCCTTGTTTTCGTTACAAAATTCCTCATTTAAGCTACAAAGCAAAAAAGCCATCTGCCGAACTTTGCTGTATTAATTTTAATATACATTATCATGTCAGATCAAAATGAAATTACAAGTAGTAATACAAGATCATCAACTTCAAAAGTTTGGTTTATAACAGGCGCTTCCCGCGGATTTGGAAGTGTCTGGGCTGATGCTGCGCTTAAACGCGGAGACAAAGTTGCGGCTACGGCGCGGAATTTAGAAAGCATTGCGCACCTTAAAGAAAAATACGGAGAAAACGTTCTTACATTAGAATTAGACGTAACAAAACCCAGTCAGGTAAAAGCAGCTGTAGAAAAAGCGCACAGCCATTTTGGAAGATTGGATATTGTTTTTAATAATGCCGGTTATTCGCTTGTGGGTACTATCGAAGAAGCCAGTACAGATGATGTTCGTGCTTTATATGAAACGAATATTTTTGGAGCATTAGAAGTTATAAAAGCGGCTTTACCAATATTGAGAGCTCAAGGTCACGGACATATTCTGGGAACTTCAAGCAATCTGGGACATGTAACATTACCGGTAATTGGGTATTATTGTTCCTCAAAATGGGCTTTTGAGGCTATTCATGAAAGTCTGGCTGCTGAGGTTAAATCTTTCGGAATCAAAGTCACTATTATTGAACCCGGCGCTTATGCAACAGAATTTGGATCGCATGAATCTCTAAAATTTGCAGAAGGTCTTGATATTTATGCAGATTATAAAAATCAGTTTTTTGAAGGTTTACGAAACTTAGAACGAGGAAATCCTAATGCAACACCACCGGCCTTATTTAAAATTGTAGATGCCGAAAATCCTCCTTTACGTTTCTTCCTTGGAAAGCATGCCATGACTTGGGTTCGCGAAGCTTATGCTGAAAGAATAGCAACCTGGGAGGCTTGGGAAACAGTTTCAAATGAAGCTCAGGGGTAAAAACGATTGCATTTACCAGACTAGACTAGACTAAGCTTTGTCAAAGTTTGAAACTTTGACAAAGCTTAAACGCCCTTCAACACAATCTATGTTTAAAAACTTTTATTTAATGCTTTTAATAATTAAATTTATACAATGAAAATGGAAGAAAACAATCCCAGAGAATTTGAATCTTTAACCAGCGTACATCTTGCTTTCGGTTTGCCCAAACCTCAGCATCCGTTGATAAGTCTTATAGATAATAATATTCAGCCTGTTTTGCCCAGACCAACTGGTTCTCATGTACCTAAATTTTATAAAATATCCTATAAAACCAGACTCAGCGGAAAAGTAAAGTACGGTCAGGGTTATTATGATTTTGATGAAGGCGGATTATTATTTGCGTCTCCCAACCAAATTATGGGCGGTGTTCAAGAAAATGAAACTGAAGATTGTTCTGAATATACTTTACTAATTCATCCTGATTTTTTATTGTCTTATCCTTTGGCAAAAAAGATCAAACAGTATGGCTTTTTTTCTTATTCGACCAATGAAACGTTACATCTTTCAGATCAGGAAAAAGAAATCATTGTTTCTATATTTACAATAATTAAGCACGAATTAAGCAACAGAATCGATGAATTCAGTCAGGATGTTGTAATTGCCCAGATTGAATTATTGCTTACTTATGCCAATCGATTTTACAAACGCCAATTTATTACGCGCAAAGCCGTAAGCAGCGAATTACTGCAAAAGTTAGAAGAAATTTTAGACAATTTTTTCAACGATGAAACTACGGCAAAAGAAGGAATTCCTACGGTACAATATCTTTCAGAATATCTTAATATTTCTCCAAGCTATCTGAGTGATATGCTTCGTTCACTTACAGGGCAAAATGCACAACAGCACATTCATAACAAACTTGTAGAAAAAGCAAAAGAGAAACTGTCAATCTCTAATTTATCTGTTTCGGAAATTGCGTATGAATTAGGTTTTGAACATCCGCAATCGTTTAGCCGGTTTTTTAAAACGAAAACAACTTATTCTCCTTTAGAATTTAGACAGAAGTTTAATTAACAAAATCAAGTATTAACACCTGAATTAAATTCCTCCAGATGCTTTATTTTTGTTTTAAGAATACTTTTTTCTAATTCAAACGCTATAAATAATTATGCCCGAAATTATTCTTGAAAAACTATGGAAACGCACATTGCATCCTTCCAGCTCTTCAGCTTCTACAGATACCAAAACCTGGGACAATGAAATGAAAGCTTTGTATCAATTAGGCATTAGTATGGAAGATACGCTGCAGTTTTTATATTTTGAAAAACCTGATTTTGAAACTTTCAAAACCTGGATTACTACAAATAAAAACGAAAATACAGAAACTGAAGATTTTACAGCAAACGTTTTATCAGAAGAAGATTTGGAGTTTTGGAATGAAAACGGTTATGTTATTGTAAGAAATGCGATTTCAAAAAAAGATTGTCAGGAAACTGAAAAAGCAATTTGGGAGTATCTGGAAATGGACGCAAATAAAAAAGAAACCTGGTATAAACGACATGAAAATCAAAAAGGTTTAATGCTCAATTTTTCGGATCATGAAACTTTAAATAAAAACAGATTTTCTCCACGAATAAAAAAAGCTTACGAACAGCTTTATAACACGACAAAAATATACAAAACAATAGATAAAGTAAGTTTTAACCCGCCAGAAACCGAAGAATTCACTTTTTTAGGAAGTGCGCTCCATTGGGATACCAGTTTAAAACAGCCCATAAAATTTGGACTTCAGGGATTGCTTTATCTTACGGATTGCGGTGCTGATGATGGCGCTTTTCATTGTGTGCCGGGATTTCATAACCAAATAAACGATTGGCTAAATAATCTTAAACAGGATGAAAACCCCAGAGATTTGGCGATTCAAACATTACAGCCAAAAGCCATCCTTGGCAATGCCGGCGATTTTATTATCTGGAATAATACTTTACCACATTGCGCAACTCCAAACAAAGGCAATAAACCAAGAATGGTACAGTATTTAACTTATTTGCCAGATGATTATAATGCTTCGGAAGAATGGATATAGTTTTTGTTTTTCACGCAGCTTTGGCAGGTTTTATTTTTAAACACATAGAAACACAGCTTTTTGTTTCGCTTAAAAAAGTCGTTTCACTTGTAATAAAACTCATAGTTTTTGTAGTTACAGCAACTTTGTCAAAGTTTGACCACAAAATGCACATAAAGCTTGCAATAAAATCTTTTTAATCATTTAATCTGTGGCTAATAGTAAAACAAAAGTGAACAGATTTTTAATTTTTAATTCTCAATTTTTAATTTACCAAAGTCAAATACCTATATTTACCACCTTGTTGAGAAACTTACGCTATACAAAAATCTATTCCGGTAGCGTTAAGCCAATTATTTTAAGCAGTCAAGATGGAAAAACATACAGTAACAGTAGCACCGTTAACTTTGGTTGATAATCCAATACCAAACATTCATATAAAAAAAGTTGATTTATTACCAAATCCTGAATCGCGTTTAGATTCTATGGAAATGAAAGAGACACCAATTGACGATTCTACTATTCCGTTTAGAGATTTGAGCAGTACTGCAAGTAAAAAAGAAAGTATTCATCAACTTATCCATAAACTTGATGTTGAAAATAGTTTGAGATATCAACGAACTGTTGAAGATACATACTGCAATGTTTACTCTTACGATTATTGTTATTTCTCTAAAGTTTATCTTCCAACGGTTTGGTGGACAGATGAATCTTTGCAAAAAGTATTAAACGGACAAGAAGTTGAACCTGTTTTTGAAGATACAGTTGACCGCATTTATTCGAGCGCGATTCACGACTGGTTTCTGGAATGGGGCGCGAGTTTTGGCTGGAAAAGAATGAACAATGTTGATGAAGTTCAGAATGCGGTAAATGCAAATGGCGGAATTGGTATTATTTGTGCCAAAAGAAGAATAAAGGGACTTTCCGGACATATTGTTCCTGTTGTTCCGGAAACTGATTTACATAAAGCGTATCGAGAAAACGGAAAAGTAGTATATCCGTTACAATCTCAGGCTGGAAAATTAAATTATAATTATTTTGCCGAAGTTCGAAAAGACTGGTGGAACGATGAATTATATTCGTCTCACGTGTTTTATTACCATGAATAAAAATATAATTTCCTTTATTGTTTAAACATTCAAAAAAAATATTGATTTTCAGACTGTTACCTACTTGCAAATAACATATTAATACACTACTTTTGCAACCTCGAAAAAAAGGATTGACAAGAATTGTTATTTGTTTATTCTTTCTACTTTAAATTATTGATATAAAATTGATTAATGACAATAGTGCTTTTTATAACCCCATTATAAAATTTACTTTTTTAATCTGCTTTTCGGTCAATTCAAGTACAAATTTCTGAGACAAGAATATATATTCCTATTATTTTAAAAGTAAATAACACTTTTAATGGATTGCAAGAATCATGCTTTTTCCGTTAAGGTTTTTTATCTCTGCTATTTAGCAGATTAGATTTGGAACAATTATACAAAACCTGTGTAAAATTTTTACCGCAAAGAGCGCTAAGATTTTTTACTCTTGGCTTTTATAAAAAAGGCATCCCGAAGCCTCGGGACTCAAAGCTTTGTATTGATATAGCTTTGCGAACTTTGTGTGTTTCATCAAACACTCTGAGATTATCTTAGCGCTCTTTGCGGTAAAATAATTAGTTATTACAAAAATGTTTTCGAATAAAAATAAGGCCTTTAAAAAATTTAATCAATCATAAAAAAAGAAAGTAAGTATAAATGAAAGACAATCAGACAAAAAAATATTATTGGGGAATAGGATTAGAAAACGAAACCTACATGCAATTTGAAGAATCCCTAATAGTATCTGGTGAGTTTATACAAGAAAAAATTGGTTTTGAAAAATATAGTATTGACTACAGAAAATGCTATAAACCAGAAAGTTTATCTCCTGTTTTGAAAAAAGCTTTCAACGCAAATGAAAACTACAAAGTAAGCCGAATGATGAACAGTCATTCGCTTGAAAAACTGGATATTAACTTTCAGCATAAAACATTATCTCCGATAAAACCGTTAATCGATACAGAAAATGGCGAAGTAACCGCGCAGCCAATTGAAAATCCTGATTATTTAGGGAAATCTATCATGGAACTTTTCCTTGAAGATCAGCCGTACAACATTCAAAGTATGATTACCCAACGTAACAAAACAATGGGTTCTGTACATTTTGATGGTGATTCTATCGAGTTTGTAACCAAGTATTTTGAAAACAGAACAATCGCTGATTCCTGCAAAGAATTAAAAGCGACCAAGAAATTGTTTCTGGATAAAATCAACGAATCGTCTGTTTTAAACGGAAAATTAAACTTTCCGGATTACAACAACGGTCTTAATATGTTTATGACAAATCAGGAAAATCTTGTTTTGTTCAATAACGGAACGTATCATTTTCACATCACTTTACCGTCTTTAACAGAAGACAGCCGCATTGTTGATTATACGGAATTTGAAAGAACACACGCCAATGCCATTTACTTATTGCAATGGTTTGAGCCATTTTTTATAGCGACACTTGGAAGTCCTGATATAATGGGTGTTATAAGCGATAAATATAGTTTAGATAAAAAATTTACTTTAGGTTCTATGCGAAATGCGATGTCGCGTTATATTGGCGTAGGAACGTATAACAAAGCAATGCCAAAAGGTAAAATTCTAACCTATAATGTTGATGACTTTAGAAAATTGCTAAAATTCGAAAAAGAAGATAACATTTGGTGGCGCGATCAAATTGAAGCTGAAATGGAATACGAAATGCTTTCGGAAGTTGGTCTTGATTTTAATCAGGAAAAAATGTACCAAAGCGGTTTTGAATTCAGAAGTTTTGATGAGTTTCCGGCAGAATATTTAAATGATGTTCTTTTTTCAATTATTCTAATTTGTGAGCATTCTTTAAATCTTCCAGATGTACAATGGGGACATGACAGTAAAGCATGGAATAATTTGGTTTTTAAATCTTTAAAAATGGGTTATTTAACCGAAATTACTGAAGAGGAAAAGAACGAAGTTTTAGATTTATTACAAATTTTGAATTCATCAGATACTAGTTACAATACTTTAAAATCTGAATTTGAAGCTATTGTCATGTTAGATGAATTCTTCTTTAAAATTCTTGCTGTTTTGCATGATAAATACAAAGACAACAATATTTGTCTGGATTCGATGTATGGACAAAAAACGAGTTCTCCGCCAAAATGGAACAACTTTAATAAGTACCAGACAGAAAAACATTTACAGCAAATTGGCGATTTCTCTGATAATTAAAAATTAACAACTTAAAATATTCAAATCCGCATCAAATTTTGGTGTGGATTTTTTTTGTTTCCAAACACAGAATAAGATTAAGCTTTTCGCATGCTTTCCTTCACTTTTTCTCTATGCTGTTCACCCCAGGCACTGAGCTCGCGCAGTACACTTTTTAAAGTACGACTGTAAGCTGTCGCTTCATAAATAATGCTAACAGGCGTAGTTGGGTAAACATTGCGTTTAATAAAATCATTTAGTTCTAAATCCTTAAGCTCATTCGCCAGTACTTTTGGTGAGATTCCCGGGATTACTTTTTGAATTTCATTAAAACGTTTCGGCGATTGAAGCAGACTAACAATCAAGGCGATCTTCCATTTTCCGTTTAAAACATAAAGTGCATCAAGTATGTTTTTAAGAGATCCGGCACATTCATCCGGCGTAGGAAGTATTTCATTTTCAATAGATTTCATAACGGCAAAGATACAGACTTTCCTAAAAGTAACCGCTTTCCTTTGGGTAAGTACTATCTTTTGCATAGTTGATAACGGTAGCTTTGTCTGCATAAATTTAAAATATAAACACAAAAATTTAAGTTATGAAACACATTCTTCATATAATGTCAAGCATTCAGGGAAAAGAATCGTACAGCATTAAGCTTGGGCAAACTATTATCGAAAAAATTAAGGAAAAATATCCCGACAATATTCTGGAAGAATTAAATCTGGCGAATATGGAACTTCCGCATCTTAATCAGGAATTCCTGGGCAAACTGTTTACCCCTTCTAATCTTTTAAAAGAAGAAGACAAAGAATCAATTCGGTTCTCTGATGATTTTGTCAAACAGTTAATGACAGCAGATATTATTGTTATTGGTGCTCCACTCTACAATTTCACAATACCTTCTGCCCTAAAATCCTGGATTGATTATATTACAAGACCGGGAATAACTTTTGGATATGGCGAAGATGGCCGCCCAAACGGATTGGTTACAGGCAAAAAAGTATACGTTGCAATGTCTTCTGGCGGTATCTTTTCTGAAGGTCCGGGCAAAGCCAATGATTTTGTTGTTCCGTATTTACAGGCATTTCTTGGTTTTTTAGGAATGACCAATTTAACCGCTTTTCGTGCCGAAGGATTAAAAGTTCCTGAAGTGAAAGAAACTGCGATGAAAAAAGCAATTGACAGTATAATTATTGATTGATTTAACGGGTGTAATTCTTTAACACATAGAAACATAGTTTATTTTAGCAAAAAATGAAGCGTTTCAGTTATTTTAAATATACATCCTGGTATGTGAAAGAAATTGGTTTCTCTTTCCAATTCTTTTTTAAATAAAATCTATGTTTCTATGTGTTTAATTAAATTTTTATGTTATTTATTTTCTAACTTTCATCATCTGAAAAATAGAATACATTCACCCTTTTTTAATTATTTTAAATATATTTGATAATGCATACAGATAATAAAAACATAACAACGAGACGCGCTACAAACGAAGATTTGCCACAGCTTAACGAATTCCTGCAATTTCTTGTGGAAGCAGAACGCCCTTTTGATCCCACATTAAAAGAAGGGAAAATTATTTATTATGACATTCAGCAACTTATAGCAGATGAAAAGTCAGAAGTTTTGGTGATCGAAGCTGATGATGAAATTATTGGTTGCGGTTACGGTCAGATACGAGAAGCAAAACCTTTTCAAAATCATGAATTTTTTGGATATTTGGGTTTTATGTTTGTAAAACCGGAGTTTCGGGGAAGAGGTTATAACAATTTATTATTAGATGATCTTAAGAAATGGGTATTATCAAAAGGAATTACCGAGGTTAGACTGGAAGTTTATTCTGATAATGAACCCGCTTTAAGAGCCTATGAAAAAGCAGGTTTCAAACAAATATTAACAACAATGCGTTGCGACATAAGTGAATAACAATATGGAAAATCAATTTGAAAATACAATAAAGAAAGCTTACAATGCTTTTAACGACAGAAATATTGATAACGCATTAGCAACAATGCAGCCCAATGTACAATGGTCTAAAGCCTGGGAAGGCGGTTATATTAACGGACATGACGAAATTAAACAATACTGGACCAGACAATGGACAGAGATTAACCCTAAAGTGGAACCGGTTGGTTTTAATGATAGAGAAAACGGAAGTCTCGAAGTAAAAGTACATCAAAATGTAAAAGACCTGCAAGGCGGTTTAGTATTTGACGGGCTGGTAAAACATATTTACACTTTTGAAGACGGACTCATAAAAACCATGGACATTGAACTGGTTGAAAATTAAAAAAGAATAAACATGTCAATATCAACAGAATCCGAATTAATCGGAATGCAAAAAGCAAGTGACGCCGTTGCTTACGCTTTAAAAGAAATGAGAAACTTTGCCCAACCGGGAATGTCAACAAAAGAATTGGATGATTATGGCGGGAAAATCCTGAATGATTTGGGAGCTAAATCGGCACCTTACGTAACATACGGTTTTCCGGGATGGACGTGCATAAGTGTGAACAAAGAATTTTGTCACGGTATTCCTTCTGAAAAAAGAATTCTAAAAGATGGTGATTTAATTAATATTGATGTTTCGGCAGAGTTAAACGGCTTTTTTTCAGATAACGGTGGTTCGTTTGTTATTGGCGAAGATGTAAACCAACATCAAAAACTAATTGAAGCTTCAAAAGAAATCCTGCACAAAGCCATTCACAATATAAAAGGCGGCGTTCGTATTTCTGACATTGGTTTTTTAATGGAAACAGAAGCCAAAAAAAGAGGTTACAAAGTCATTAAAAATTTAACCGGTCACGGAATTGGAAGAAGTCTTCACGAAGCACCACACGAAATAGCCAATTACAGAGATAAATTTAACCTTACGAGATTTAAGAAAAATTCTGTCGTAGCGATTGAAACTTTTATTTCAACAACTTCTACAATTGCTGAAACTTTAAAAGATGGCTGGACAATGGTTGGAAATAAGGGCGGTTTTATGGCGCAACACGAACATACAATTGTGGTTACAGATGGCAAACCCATTATATTGACCGCAATGAACGAAATATGGAATTAAAAAAGAACTTCTAAGATCAAATAAAATGCCCCCAAATTGTTAGACACAATTTGGGGGCATTTTTATAGAAAGTAAGTAATTAAACTTATAGTTTTCAAATATCTCACTTCCCAAAATAATAATTATTCTACCCACAAAAAAATTGTAAATCTTATAAAATCATAAACAAATTATGTAAGCATTTTTCTATAGTATTTGTCAAATTTGAATAAACAAATATTAGTTATTACTATGAAAAACTTTTTACGTAACAACGGCTTATGTATCTGTTTTTTTGTGCTTTTTATAGGAGCATTAATCGGACAGGTAATTTTTGGTTTTCAAGAACATAATAAAGAATTAATTGAAGACGGCAGCACGGCAATTAATCTGTCTGCCTATCTTATTTCAGGTCATTTTATTCAGTCGACTTTTGAGAACTGGGAAAGTGAATTTCTTCAAATGGCATTATTTGTTTTGTTTACTATTTTTTTAATGCAAAGGGGTTCTTCAGAATCTAAAGATTTTGGCAAAGACGAAGAAGTTGACAGAGAACCATCACCTGCAAGAAAAGATGCGCCATGGCCTGTAAAAAAAGGCGGATGGATTCTTACTCTTTACAAACACTCACTCACCATTGTTTTATTCTTATTGTTTATATTTTCTTTTATAGCTCATTTTTACGGAAGCCTAAAAGACGAAAACGAGCAATTATCATTAAAAGGAATGCCTTTGGAATCTGCTTCAGATTATATTGGAGATTCGAGGTTTTGGTTTGAATCTTTTCAAAACTGGCAAAGCGAATTTTTATCTGTTTTTGCCATTGTTATGCTTTCTATTTATCTAAGACAAATTGGTTCATCACAATCAAAACCTGTAGATGCTCCTCATATGGAGACAGGCGAATAGTTCAATACCAACTTGCAAATTAAAAAAAAGAATCTTTTATCAATTAAAACTTATCATTATGCATACAGTTACACCCTGGAGCGCTACAGCTCAGGCAGATATTGAAAATAGTGAAATACTTTTAGAACGAAAAATTCTTGATTATACCTATCAGTTTTACAACACAGGCGATTCTCTCTGGATCGTTGTACTTATGCCTGAAAATGGAAAAATTGCTTTTCGTGCAGCATTTGCAATGAACAGCTGTTTTGAAGTTACCAATGTGTTTGATGACGAAGATACTATTGTCATTGTCTTAAATTCCAGATTGGGAAATTATGAAGTTCGCGTTGATTTTCCTGATAAGGCATCTTTATTGCATTATTCCACAACATTTACTGCAAATACAGCGCTAATGATTCCGTTTTGGCCAAGAGATATAATTGCCCTTACACAAAATGGAAGATTAGAAAACACCAATGGAAAAATTCACATGGAGCAGTTTGGGTCAAGATCCGGATTAATATTTGCCAGCGTTACAAAACCAAAAACGGGATCATTTTTTTATTTTCAAAATCTTACGTCACTGTCTGAATATTGCGAAGCTACCCAAACAGAATCTAAAAGTACCGTTGGCGGAACATGGCCGGAAATTGGATTTCAGCTCCCAACTACCGATAAATTGCCGCTTCCTGCAAATAAAGCTTTTACAGTTTCAGATGCTTATGTACTATTTGATACGGAAATATTTGAAGAAACATCGACGATTTGCGAACACTTTTTAAATAATCTTGTCAAAATATATAAAGTGCTGCAACAGCCAAGAATTGAATATCACGACTGGCACGAAATCGCGCAAAAAGTGGTAACAGATTTAACAAATAACAAAGGTGCATGGACACAAAAAAACGGAATTCCGTATTTAAGCGCCTATCTATGCGACTATGAAACACCACCGGAAAGCATGGTTCAGCTTGCTGTACTGACTCCATTTAAGGAATATGAAAAATGGAGCGCAGAAAAACAGCCGGTTTGTGATGATTTAATTAAAGGATTACCCGCTTTTTATGATCCAAAAATAAATTGCATTAATCGCTGGCTTCCTTCAATGGTTGATAAACTGGATCAGTCCGAAGAACAAAAAAAAGAAATGGTGATGGATTCCTGGTATTTGCACCATCCTTTAATGAATTTGGCAAGGCTGGCTTTGGCCGGAGACAAAACCGCAGAGAAACTAGCGTTGGATTCTATTGAATATGTTATAAAAGTGGCACATCATTTTAAGTATGAATGGCCTGTATTTTATAATATGGAAACGCTTGAAGTAATCAAAGAAGAAACGGTTCCGGGTGCTGGAGGAGAAAATGATGTTCCGGGTTCTTATGCGCATTTAATGCTCCTTATTTTTAAGTTAACCAAAGAAAAACGTTATCTCAATGAAGCAGAAAAAGCAGCAAAAAAATTGGCAGATCTGGGACTTAATATTCTATACCAGGCTAATAACACCGCTTTTGCTGCCGGGGCTTTATTAGAATTATATAAGATTACCAATAAAAAATTGTATCTGGATTTGAGTTATACCTGCATTACCGGGTTATTTAAAAACATTCAGCTGTATGACTGCAAATATGGGTTTGGTAAAAATTACACGAATTTCTTCTCCATCTTTCCTTTAAATGATGCTCCCTATACGGCTGCTTATGAAGAATTAGAGGTTTATGCAGCCTTATCAGAATATATGGCTAAAGCGAAAGATGTCGAGATTTTACCGGCATTAAAAACGCTGCTTCCGGAGTTTATTAAATATGCAGTTGGCAGAATTGCCTATTATTATCCAACCATGCTGCCTAAAGAAATGCTTTCAGAAGAAGTGAAAACAGGAGAAATACAGGCCGATTTGTGGATTCCGCTGGAAGATTTATACAATGGCTGGCAACAAAGTGGTCAGGTTGGTCAGGAAGTGTATGGCGCCGGAATGGCTTTTGGAATTATACCAAGACAATACATCAAAATCGATGACGACTTTTTGATTTTTATCGATTATCCGCATCAATACTCCAAAAGAGGAAATTCTGTTACATTAAAAGTGAATGGCGATAAAGACATGAACTGTAATTTGAAGATTATAAAAATTAACAATCATAAAATTCAAATGAACGTTTTTGAGGATAAGGAAATTCTGAAACCATTCGAAAAAACCAGCAAAATACAGGAATATAAAGTTTCAGGTCAGGCTGTAATTAAAATTCAGTGGTAAAATGAATTAATAAAATTTCTATTATGGATGAAGTAGAAAATTTAAAACGACGAAAAAGCAGGATTGCCAATGCGGTTTTCTTTTTTATCTCCGGATTTGGTTATGCGGCCTGGGCATCGAGAATACCCACCATCAGAACCAGTTTTCATCTAAGCGACAGTATGCTTGGTACGTTATTGTTTGCAATGCCTATTGGTTTGATATGCACATTGCCCCTTACAAATTATCTGTTGGGAAGAAACAGCAGCAAAAAAATAATGCTTACAGGATCTGTTTTTTTTAATGGCGTTTTGTGCCTTACCGGTTTTGTTTCTGAAGTCTGGCAGCTTTTCATCATTCTGTTTTGCTTTGGATCATCAAGAAATCTTCTAAATATCAGCATGAATACGCAGGCTGTAAGTGTACAAAAACTGTATATGAACAAATCTATTATAACGGCATTTCATGGTATTTGGAGTATTGCAGGATTTTCCGGTGCGGCATTGGGTTATATTTTAGTAAGTTCCGGAGTTGGCATTCAATGGCATTTTCCTTTGGTAGGGCTTACTATGATTGCGCTTACACTTTATCAATATCAATATACAATAGATGCGCCGCCAGATAGGCAAAAACATAAAACTCTTTTTGCCTTGCCGGACAAATCCATTCTCAATTATGCAATCATCGTTTTTATCTGTATGGCTTGCGAAAACACCATGTATGATTGGAGCGGCGTTTATTTTCAAAAAACGATGAAAGCTTCACAATCAATGGCAACGGGAGCTTTTGCCGTTTATATGATTATGATGACAATAGGCAGGTTTGCCGGTGACAGGATTGTAAACAGAATTGGCGTTAAAAAAATGCTTTTGTATAGTGCAGCACTTCTGGCAACGGGTTTCGTGTTAGTCGTACTGCTTCCTTACAAGCTTACGGGAATACTTGGTTTCATAATGATCGGTTTAGGAATTTCATGTATTTCACCGCTTGTTTTTGGCCTTGCCGGAAGATCAGCAGTCAACAGCAGTGCAACTTCCCTTGCTTCTATTTCAAGTATCAGTTACCTGGGTTTTCTGGCTGTGCCTCCGCTAATTGGATTTATTTCTGAAGCTACAAGCATCAGGGTTTCTTTTGGTATTATAGCAGCTCTTGCCGGAATCATGATCTTACTTATTTCTAAAATCAAAGAAGAATCAACTGCTGTAGAAAATGTCACAGCTTAACAAATATTAATCATTTATAAAAAACAAATATGGAACAGTTATCAAATTACTTTGGACAAAACATTAAAAATAAAAAAATAGTAATAACGGGCGGAACAACCGGAATAGGTAAAGCAATTGCCGATGTGTTAGTATCTCTTGGCGGACGCGTTCTTATTTTTGGAAGGGATGAAAAAGATTTTGAAAACGCCGTTGCAGATTTAAAAAAACAATTTCCGGATGGTGAAGTTTATGGTACTCCGGCCGATGTTAGCAAAAAAGAGGATATCGCAAAAATCTTCAAAATTATAGACAATGAACTGGGCGGAATTGACATTCTAATCAACAATGCAGCATTGGGAGCACCCGGAATTACAGAAGAATCGTATGATGAATACAAGTATATAATAGATACAAATATTACCGGTTATCTTGCCTTTGCTCAGGAAGCTTCTGCCCGAATGAAAAAGCAAAAATCAGGGCATATTGTCAACATTGGTTCGATGAGCGCCGAAAGTAAAGAACCAACAAGCACTATTTATGTCGCTACAAAATCAGCAATTCGCGGTTTTAGTTCTTCACTTCGTAAGGAATTAAATCCGCTTGGAATTAAAGTTTCCTTAATTGAACCTGGAGCCGTAACCAGCGATATGCAGCCGGGAACAAAAGCCGAACATAAAGAAAAAATACAAAAAATGGAAATGCTGGAGGCTTACGATATTGCCATGAGTACCTTATTTTGTTTATCACAACCGCAAAGATGTGATATTGTGAGCATGCAAATTAGACCGCATCTTCAAATCATATAAAAAGAGATTTTTATTCATGATTTTCTGAATGGTAATTGTACAATCTTCGGGAAAAATCTTATAAATTCAAGTTGACCATATAGATTAATTTTGAATTTATAAGTTACTTATCCATCACAAACACCTCATAATGTGGCGATAACAAATCAAAACATTTAAATCTAACAAAGCAAAAAACTATATGAAAAATTTTCAAGATGAAAAACAGCGTGATTTGTCAACCAACAAATCTGATGGAACTAATAAGTTCCTGACTACCAATCAAGGTGTTCGCGTTAATGACGACAACAATTCGCTGAAAGCCGGCGAAAGAGGGCCTTCCCTACTCGAAGATTTTATTTTAAGAGAAAAAATTACACATTTTGACCATGAACGCATTCCGGAAAGAATTGTACACGCACGTGGTTCAGGAGCACACGGTTTTTTTGAAGTAACAAACCCAATTCCTGAATTAACAAAAGCAGGATTTTTGCAGGAAGCAGGATTAAAAACGCCTGTTTTTGCACGATTTTCGACTGTTGCCGGTTCAAGAGGTTCTACAGATTTAGCAAGAGACGTACGTGGATTTGCCGTTAAATTTTATACGCAGGAAGGTGTTTATGACCTTGTTGCCAATAATATTCCGGTATTTTTTATTCAGGATGCATCAAAATTTCCTGATTTAGTTCACGCCGTAAAACCGGAACCTCATAACGAAATGCCTCAGGCAGCATCTGCACACGATACTTTTTGGGATTTTATTTCGCTAATGCCGGAGTCCATGCACATGATTATGTGGGTGATGTCTGACCGTGCTATTCCAAGAAGTTACAGAATGATGGAAGGATTTGGTGTTCATACCTTTAGACTTATTAATGCGGAAGAAAAATCTACTTTCGTGAAATTTCACTGGAAACCTAAATTAGGAACTCATGCTGTTGTGTGGGATGAGGCACAAAAAATTTCGGGAAAAAATCCTGATTTTCACAGAGAAGATTTATGGGAAGCCATCGAAATGGGTAATTTCCCTGAATGGGAATTAGGAGTACAAATTATTCCGGCAGAAGACGAACACAAATACGAATTTGATCTGCTTGACCCAACCAAAATTGTTCCTGAAGAATTAGTTCCGGTAACAATTGTGGGAAGAATGGTTTTAGACAGAAATCCGGATAATTTCTTTGCAGAAACAGAGCAAATCGCTTTTCATCCGGGACATGTTGTACCTGGAATTGATTTTTCGAATGACCCGCTTTTACAAGGGCGATTATTTTCATATACAGATACACAACTTAGCCGATTAGGAGGTCCAAATTTTCACGAAATTCCAATTAACCGAAGCGTTGCTCCCGTACACAACAACCAGCGTGACGGATTAATGCGTCAGGAAATCAATAAAGGACGTGTTAGTTATCATCCAAATTCGCTTGGCGGAGGATGTCCATATCAGGCTGCAATTGCGGAAGGCGGATTTGCAAGTTTTAACGACGAACGCATTGATGCACACAAAGTAAGAGCAAGAAGTGAAAGTTTTAACGATCATTTTGGTCAGGCAAGATTATTCTTTAACAGCCAGACAGATGTCGAAAAAAGTCATATCGTAAAAGCATTGCGCTTTGAGCTTGGTAAAGTAGAAACCACTGCTGTAAGGGTTAGAATGTTGGGACTTTTATCTCAGGTCGATACACAATTGGCAGAAAAAGTTGCTATGGGACTTGGTGCTACTGTTCCGGCTGTATTGGAAACGCCTATCAATCACGGTGTATCGCCTGAAAACGAAAACGGAAATCAGGAACCTCAAATAGTAGATTCATCTGTTGAAAGTTCTGATGCGCTTTCGATGCTGAAAAACCCAACCAATTCGCCTACAATTGCTTCCAGAAAAGTAGCGATTATTGTTTCTGACGGAGTTTCTGAAGCCGCGGTTCAAAACATAAAGAGTGCGCTTTTAAAAGAAGATGCAAAAGGTTTAATTGTTGCGCCACATTTGGGATCTGTGCTTACAGATCAGGATGGAGCGCTTGCTGCAGACTTTAGTTTCTTAACTGCGTCATCTGTTTTATTTGATGCCGTTTACATTCCGCATGGTTTGGGACTTAATGTTTTAGCTGAAAATGATGATGTTTTAGAATTTATAAACGACGCTTACAAACATTGCAAAGTGATTGGTGCCGATGGTGAAGCGACAGGATTATTGAGCGCAGCACCTTTTGCTTCAAAATTAAATAATGATGATGGGGGAATTATTTTATCAGCAGAAGTTGGTACAGAATCGTTTGCATTAGATTTTATAGCTGCTGTAGCACAGCATCGTTTCTTTGAACGCGAACCAAACTTATACAATTAACATTAAAAAATAAAAAAATATGAAAAATCAGGAAAAACCAACTGAAAGCAAAGTTGCTGCAAAAGTCAGCAAACCAAATACTAGTGGTAATATTGTAGAGCCGGCATCAGATGCTGCTGCAGATTTAAGAGAATTATTTGTTGACAGCCTTAAAGATATTTACTGGGCAGAAAACGCGCTTGTTGGCGCTTTGCCAAAAATGTCGGCAAATGCTACCTCTCCAGGACTTTCAAGTGCTATTTTAGAACACCTTTTGATTACTGAAAATCAAGTAGCAAGACTTAATAAAGTGTTTGATTTACTTGGTGAAAAAGCCGAAGGAAAAAAATGCGAAGCGATGGCAGGATTATTAAAAGAAGGAGACAGTATTTTGCTTGAAACTACTCCGGGTGCTGTTAGGGATGCGGGAATTATTTCGGCATCGCAAAAAATTGAACATTATGAAATTGCTACTTACGGCACTTTAGTCGCTTTTGCAAAGGCATTGGGCGAAAATGACGCGGCAAAATTATTAACGCAAACGCTTGCTGAAGAAAAAGAAGCAGATTGCATCCTTAATGATGTGGCCTTAAACACAGTAAATGTTGTGGCTGCTGAATAATGGTGAATCATTTTAAATTAAATTATTTTTTAATTGTTACTACTTATTTTTCATTACCTAAAAAACATCTGTACAAAAAAGTACAGGTGTTTTTGCATTATTCCACTATTTAAACAGAAAGAACTTTTCAGATTTATTTAATCAAAATCGAAATTTTAAAGCATGAAAAATCATAAAATTTATATTGGTACTTCGGGCTGGTCTTACAAACATTGGCGAGGCACATTTTATCCGCAGGAAATAAAAGTAAAAGACCATTTTGCTTATTATCTGCAGAATTTCAATACCGTGGAAATAAACAACACTTTTTATGGGATGCCTTCAGAAGAAACATTTTTAAATTGGAAAAAGAATACTCCTGAAGATTTTATTTATGTTATTAAAGCCAATCGATTTATTACTCACATAAAAAAACTGCACGATCCCGTTATGACCCTTACTCCTTTTATGGATCGTGTAAAATTATTAGGCAAAAAATTAGGTCCTGTTTTATTTCAGTTGCCTCCTTTCATGAAATCAAATTCAGAACTTCTTGAAGCATTTTTACAAGAGCTTCCTAAAGAATATCGCTTTGTTTTCGAATTTAGAAATTCAGATTGGTACCAAAAAGAAATTTACGATTTACTCCAAAAATATAATTGTGCTTTTTGCATTTATGAATTGGCCGGACACATATCTCCTATTCAGATAACTGCAGATTTTATATATCTGAGATTGCATGGTCCGGGCAATAAATATCAGGGAAGTTATTCAGATGAAACCTTAAATGAATGGGCTCATGAATGTCTGAAGTGGCAGAAAACCAAAGATGTTTTTGTTTATTTTGATAATGACGAAAAAGGATACGCAGCATTCAATGCACTCAAACTTCGGGAATTACTGCATCAGAATTACATAAAAACATACTTTTAATGAGCTTAAAAATCTTATAAAAAATACGCTTATTTAACTCTTGATTATGGGTCTCCGGACATTTATTTTAGTTTTCGCTGCACGCAAAAATATGTCCCGACCCATTTTCTTCTAAACTTGCAATAATATCTTTTAAACCCGCTCCAAGATTTGATGTAATGGAATGCAATATATTTTTGAAATCATTAAAATTATTTGGCTTGACAAAATAACCCGTACAGCCCAGGTTTGAAGCCATATCCATATCTTTTTTATGAGATGAAGTCGAGATCATAATTACAGGTATCTCCTTGTATCTTTCATCGTTTTTTATCACATCGAGGCATTCCCACCCATTCATGACAGGCATATTAAGATCGAGAAAAATTAAATCGGGTTTTACATCAAGTGTCTCGAGTATATGCAAAGCTTGTTTTCCATTATCTGCGCAATGGCATATAATGTTTGTATTTACATTAATCAATGCCTCACAAAACATTTCTGTATCGTCCAGATCATCATCGGCTAATAAAATTATTTTCTTTTCCATATATTTTAAATGTCATTTTCTTTTTGCTGTAAAGGCAGCGTTATAATAAACGAAGCTCCGTTGGTAAGACTGCCAACAGCAAGGATGTTTCCGCCATGACGCTCTACTATTTTTTTGCAAAGCGACAATCCTAAACCTGTCCCTTCATAACTATCTTTAGAATTCAGGCGGGTAAAAGTTTCAAATATGCGTTCAGCTTGTTCCGGGTCAAAACCAATACCGTTATCTTCCAGCGTAATTACAGCAAATTTCCTATTGTGCTCCACGACTATTTTTGAAGATATGGTGATTTGCGGAGGTGTGTCTTTTTTAGCAAATTTAATTGAGTTATTAATGAGATTATAGAAAAGCTGGTAAATTAATACCAACGCACCTTCCAGAGTTGGAAGATCATGATACTCAATTTTTCCGCCTGTTTTTTGCAGCGCAACTTCCAGATCGGTTTCAATGTTTTTTATAACTTCATTGAGATCTATCATTGTAGGCTTTTGTAAATCTGCATTAATTTTAGAATAAGCCAAAACCCCGTCAATCATATTAAACATACGATCTGTGGCAACATGAATCCTGTCAATATACTTCATGGCAGCTTCGTCGAGTTTTCCATCAAGGTGATCTTCAAGACGGCTTGTAAAAGTTTTTATTTTACGCACCGGCTCTTTTAAATCGTGAGAAGCCACGTGGGCAAACTGCTGCAAATCTTCATTAGAACGCTGTAATTCTTTGGTACGATCTGCCACAAGGCTTTCCAGTTTTTCAGTAATCGTTTTTTGTTCGTGAATATCCGTGCAGGTACCAAACCATTTGTTAATTACACCTTCGTTATCTCTTATGGGTACTGCCTTACTCAAAAACCAACGGTATTCGCATGTATTTCCATTTTTTAAACGAAATTCAAGTTGATACTGATTACCGGTCTTAACACTTTCGTACCAGGTTTCCATAACAGTTGTTACATCATCAGGATGTAATCTTGGAGCCCAGCTCATATCGCCAAACTCACTTTCATCAAAACCGGTATATTCATACCATCTTTTATTAAAATAATCTACATATCCGTCTGTTTTTGCCGTCCAGATAATTTGCGGAACAAGATCTGCCAATTGGCGGAATTTCTCTTCACTTTCTTCAATAATTTGCTGCAATACTTTTTGCGAAGTAATGTCGCTTGCCGCACCAAACCATTCAATTATATCGCCCTGGTCATCTAATATGGGAATTACTCTTGAAAAGTTCCAGGCCAGCGTGCCATCTGGAGTTAAAATTTTATGTTCGAGTTCAAATAATCGTTTGTTTGCCATAGATTCGGCAATTAACTTTTTAACCTTTTCCTGATCATAAGGATGAATGTATTTATCTAACCAATTAAGAATAGGTTCGCCGTTAGCAGACATAAAACCAGCTCCATCCAGATTACGCATTACTGTCCAATCGGCATTCATTCGATACACCACATCAGACGAAGCGTTTACCAATGCGCGCAGGCGGCTTTCGCTTTCTTCCAGTTTTTTTCTGGAGGTAACCTGTTCCGTAATATCAATTGCTACCTGGATCATACCAATTATTTGCCCATCTTCAATTAAAGGGCGATACGAAAGATTATAATAATAGTCCAGAATTACACCCGTACGATTGTGCGGAACAAGCACTTCGGTCTGATCAAAAGGAATTCCTTTGTTATACACATTTTGAACCTGAGTCCAAACATATTGTCCTTCGAGCTCCGGCAAAACTTCAATTAAAGGCATGCCAATAACTTCTTCTCCCCGGCCAATCATCTCAAGCATGTATTTATTAATTTGTTCTATTATCAAATTATCTCCCATTAGCACCAAAGTTGGAGCCGGAGTCTGGTCTATAACTGATTTTAACCTGCTTTCGCTGTCTTCTAATTTTCTTCTGGCAAGTACTTGTTCTGTTACATTCAAAGCCATGTGTAAAACAGCCGGTATTTTTCCCGTTTCCGGAATGCAGTCATACGAAAAATTAAAATAGCGACGTTCCAGTTTGCCGTCAATCATTAGGTCAACAGGGCGCTCATGACCTCTATAGGGAATTCCGGTTTTTTGTACGTCAATAACAGTCTGCAGAGCCTGCTGGCCAATAAGTTCCGGCAGTGCTTCGACCATCTTTTTGCCAAGTGCTTCTTCTGGCGTATTTTTATTCATAAACTTCAGCATGGGCTTGTTTATGCTTTCAATAACTACATCTTCGCCCCTGGAAAGCAGCATCGCCACGGGCGCCTGTTCGATCATATTACGAAAACGCGTTTCGCTTTGCTGCAGTTTATCTTCAGCCAGTTTTATATCGGTTATATCACGGGTTGTTCCGGCAATTGCCTCTACTTCACCCTGTTCATTAAGTACGGGCGCAAAAATGTAATCGTAAACCCGTTTTCCTAATTCTGCATGCGGAAAAGATACCGTTCCCCTTATTGTTTTTTTTGTAGCAACTACTTCGTCGATTTCTCTTTCGTGCATTAAAGCGTGCCATTCTTCATAGCCATTTTCTCTTAAACCGCGGCCAATAGCATCTTCTGCTGATTTGCCCCACATGGTCAGTAAGGCCTTGTTGGCATAAGTAAAATCATAGGATAAATTAAAAACATATACCAAATCCGGTGTGTTGTTGATAATAGAGTTGTAGAGTCTTTTTTGCTTTTCGGCAGCAGCCAGTACTTCATTCAAAGCATTTTCGGCCTGCTTTTTTTCCGTAATATCTTCTGTAGTAATGACTAATAAATCATCTTGTTTTATGGCAGTTACCTTAAACCAGTGATTCATACCCTCGCCGTCGTACCATTGTTCAAAACTGGAAGTTATGCCTGATTCTGCGGTTGCAATAAATTTTTCCAGAACTCCTGTTTCTTTTACTTTAGGAAAAAGTTCGCTATATCGTTTGTCTTTAAAATTAATATCTCCCGCCCATTCAATCACCTGGGGATTTAAAAGCAATACAGAAAAATCTTGTACTTTTCCCTGTTCATCATACAAAGACTGCAGTACAGCGATCCCGCTTTGAATTGATTTAAAAATAATTTGAAAGAGGTTATTTTCTGTTAACTCCATTGTTGCGTTTTAATGTCTAAAGCATTTGCTGCTTTTGATCTTCTGTTTCAAACTTAATTGTATGATTTTTTATTATTGTTATATATTTCAAAATACTTCTTATAATCTTGCCATATCCCAAACAAAAATTCTATCAATCATGAATTAAAAATAAATAAATAACCTGAATAATTAAAATAAAAAACAAGGTAAATATTTTGCCCTCTTTATTTATTTGCAGAATTCATTCTTTCAATAAAAAATAAATTTAAAGGCAATAAATACTTCAATTACATGTTTATTATAACAAGGAAGATTAAGTATTTATCTTAATCAATTTGTATTATAAATAATAAAATGTATGAAAAGAATATTGTTTCTTATAACTATAATTGGATTTTCTATGCCGGGATTTGCACAGGATGAAATTAAAGGAAAAAACCAATCCATCCCATCTAAAAAATTAGAAACCAAAGAAGTAACTCCTCCAACAGAAAATTCTGTTAATCCGGAAGATCCAACAATTCCGAAAGATCCGATGACTTTAAAAATTAATCCGGACGAACTTTTTAAGAATAATGTTTTCTATAAAAAAGAAGCAAATGTCGAAGGTATTTTTTACCGCCGAAATGAATATCTGGGAGGATTTGTAACAAAATCCACAACCTCTACAATTCGCTACAGAGATGCTGCTTTTGTAGATGGCGACAAGATAAAAGTTTATTTAAATGATAAAGTGGTTGAGCCTGAAGTATCATTGGACGGTGAATTTAAAGGATTCAAAATAAATTTAGTAAAAGGTATGAACAAAATTGATTTTGAAGCCTTAAACGAAGGCTCAGCATCTCCAAATACAGCTGAATTTCAGGTTTATGATGATAAAGGAGTTGCAATCGAGTCAAGCCAATGGAATGTTGGTACCGGTTACAAAGCTGTTATCATTTTGTATAAAGAATAAAATTACCAATCCAAATTATTAATTCAGATTAATTTACGGGAATAAGAGAGCAGTCTTTTTTCCCGTTTTTTTATATTCAATAATTTATAAAAAAAACAAAAACAGAAAGAAACCTTTTGTATGTCAAATAATTATATATTCTTTTTTTGTAAATTTGATATTTGCGCTTATCAAATTCTAACCATCAAAAGCAAGTTTCTTAAATTTTGGCTGAAAAAATAAAACGGTAATGAAGTGTTTTAATAAAAAATTATGTTTTTTTTCGTTAACAAAATTACTAACTTAGAAATTATAATAAAATTAAATCCAACTGTTGTTTGAGGCAGTTCAGCTGTTATATTATTTAAAAACGGAATTTTAAAAGTAATAGTAACTGACTTTATTACTAAAAAAAATATTTACTTTAATTAAAAAATGAAACTATGCGAGTACCAATCATTCGAAAAAATATAAAATTTACCCCAGATTCCAAAAGAGTTGTTGCACGATATTTTATGAATGGTGAAGAACGGACACAGCAAATGATAGGCCGCATAATGACGCTCGATGATCACCAGGTTTTACAAACCTTAGAACAGACACTTCGTGAATTTGCCAGGCGCCATCGAAATATCTCGAGTATATTTATCAAACATTGCGAAAAAGTAAGACCTATAATCGAAGCCATGCAAATCGATTATGAAGCATTATCTAATGATCGAAAATTGCTTATCGGTTCCTTTTGTACAATGGAATATGCTATTGAATCTGCGGCAATATTCAATCCTTCCATTATTGAAGATTTTGATCAGTCTGGTTTAGAAGCCGGAGCAAAACGCGTTATTATTTCTTTTCGTGCCACAGGTGAAGGTCATATCTCGTCTATCGTTTTTAGAAGAGGAATTCTGGACAAGGACAACAACTTGCAGATCATGAAAAATGGTAATAATATTGACAAGGCAGAGATTGAACACAAAAGCTTGTACAACAAAGAACGCTTTTTATTAAAGCTGTCAGAAATGCATACGCAGGACAAATATATTACCCAAATCATGCAGGATTTGCCGGATGAATTTGAATATGCCGTATTAAAAGGAATGATAAAAGATGCCTTACAGGATCCATTAATTCGTCAGGAAAGAAGAACAGCGCTCGAAGAAATTATCTGGCTGGCCAACTCCTTTTATGACTTGCAGTTCAAACACGATTCTGATATTACAGAGCGTGTAATATTTCCAATATCCGATTCTGAAAGCCGCGGTATTGAAGATGCCCGTTTTGTTCGTTTCACTGATGATGATGGTTCAACCCGTGTTATGGCAACCTATACGGCTTACAACGGTCACACGATACTTCCTAAACTTATTTCTACAGAAGATTTTTATAATTTCAGGGTAATGCCATTGCATGGTGCCGGAGCTCAAAATAAAAACCTGGCTTTGTTTCCAAGAAAAATAAACGGCAAATTTGCGATGCTCGCCAGAATCGATGGTGTAAACAACTACATCATGTATTCTGAAAGGCAAACTCAATGGAATACGCCTATCCTGCTTCAGGAACCGCGTTATACCTGGGAGCTTACACAAATAGGAAATTGCGGATCACCACTCTGGACACCAGAAGGCTGGCTTGTAATTACGCACGGTGTTGGCGCGATGCGATGTTATTGCATTGGTGCCTCATTACTTGACCTTGATGATCCGTCTAAAGAAATTGGAAGACTGAAAGAGCCTTTGCTTTCTCCGCTTGAAGACGAGCGAGAAGGTTATGTACCCAATGTAGTATATTCCTGCGGGGCAATTATTCATAATGACAGCCTTATATTGCCTTATGCCGTATCTGATTATTCATCGACTTATGCGGTGGTAAATATGGCAGAATTGCTGACTGCTTTAAAGAACAGTAAATAAAAACAACCTTATAGAAATAAAGCTGCTGCGAGGCAACTTTATTTTTTTACCAACCTAAGCACTTTTAGCATCTTCAGTAGCATTATTGGATAATTTTACCACTAAACTTTTCAAACGTAGAATATGCTCGCCCATTTCTTCTATTCTTTTTTGAAGGGAAGCAGCAGCAGCAGAATCATCTGTTTTGCGTCCTGTGAGTAAGCGAAGCATATTTCTTTTCTCTTCAAGCATTCTGATAGAAACCCAAATCGAATCTTCAATTTTCATATCCTGAAGATCAGCAAGCAGTTTTTCTGTATAAACATGCCCTGTGAAGCATCTGTATCTGTGTGTAGGGTCATTTTTTACCTCCCACAATCCGCCGCCGCAATCAGGACAGGCAAAATCGCTGCGATGGGCTATTTTCTTGAGATCGTTGATTTCGCTCATGAGTTTTTCGGTTATATCGGCCTCAACTTTCAACTCGTTTGGAATCGCGATTCTTGGAGGAAGCGGTGTGTTTAGAATTTCTTGAATTACAATCGGTATTCGTTCCAAATCTGCCATATAATCGACTTCTATTGCTTTTAAAACATGATTTGGCATATCCGAATATTCTGCTTCTGACGGATCCTGCACAATACAAAGTCCGCCACAGCTTTTAATCGCATACATTCCCGAAGTACCGTCCTGCAGCATACCTGTAAGAATGATTCCTATTACCCTATTCCCAAAATGAACTGCCGCAGAGCGAAAAAGAACATCAATAGACGGTCGCTATTTATTTTCTTCGGGTCCTTGATTCAAACGCATTACATCACCGCTTACTAATAAATGATGTTCAGGCTGCGCCAAATAAATTTTTCCTTTTTCGATCTCCATTTTATCAATTGATACCACACATTGTAGTTCGGTATGTCTTTGAAAGATTTCAACAATATTATCGGCACTGGATTTTCTGGACAAATGAAGCACAATTATGACTGCTGCATCAATTTGTTGCGGAAGACCTTCAATAATTTTTAAAATTGCTTTGATACCTCCGGCTGATGCACCAATTATAATTAGGTTTCTTATTAAACTCATTATTTATTGTTTTATAAAAATTTATATTCTATCTGATTGAAAATGAATTCTTATTAAATATCTAAATAAGCGCATCCTAGTACTTTCTTTTTTGAAATAACAAACTTCTAATTAACTACTATTAAAGCACTTATACTTACATTATTTACGCAATTTCTTACATTTAAATCACGATGGCAATCTTATAAAATTTGTAATTTATCTTGTAAAAAAAACGATCGACTTGCGCAGTAGCTTTGATATCAATGACTTAAAATGAATTATTTAAGAACATTATTACTTCACCTCACTATAAATTCTTAAAAAAACCAGATCATGAATGAATCAGATAATACAATAAAAAGTTCCAGTATAACTTCAGGAGAAAACGTTTCATTTTGGATAGATTCTACTTCAATTATTTCCTGCAACAACCCTGATCAGGACACTAATACAGAAGTACTTATCATAGGCGGCGGAATAGCAGGTCTTACTACCGCGTACAAACTATTAAAAGCCGGAAAAAAAGTAGTGCTTGTTGAAGACGGCTTTATCGGCAGCGGTGAATCCGGACGAACCACAGCACATTTAACCTGCGCACTCGACGATCGTTATTTTTTTCTTGAAGATACTTTTGGAGAAGAAGCTGCAAAGCTTGCCGCCGAAAGTCATACTGCCGCCATCGACGAAATTGAAAAAATTGTTACTTCTTTAAATATCGATTGTTCGTTTCAAAGAGTAAACGGCTATTTGTTTGTTCATCCAACAGATAAAGAAGAAAATCTGGATAAAGAATTTGAAGCGACACAAAAAGCAGGATTGCGAACTTCGATTTTGAAAGGAATTCCGTCACTGGCCAATTGCGAAACCCAGCGCTGTCTGGCATTTGCCAATCAGGCGCAATTTCACATATTGCATTACCTTAAAGGTCTTACTGATGCTATTATTTCGCTTGGCGGAATCATTTATACCGAAGCCCATGCAGAAGATATTACCAAAAAAGGCGCAAAAGTTAACGGTTTTACCTTTTCTGCAGATTATATTGTTGTGGCGACCAACACGCCTGTCAATGATGTTTTAACGATGCATACCAAACAACACGCTTACAGAACGTATGTAATTGGGGCAAAAATTCCAAAAGGACTGCTTCCCTACTCGCTTTGGTGGGATACTGGCGATCAGGAATCTAAATGGGTTTCTGAACCTTATCATTATGTGCGTCTGGAAAAATTTGATGATAAATACGACTTGCTGATTTCGGGCGGAGAAGATCATAAAACAGGTCAGGCAGATGAAGAAGGTATTCCGGAAACAGCACGTTATGACAGGCTTGAAGCGTGGACAAAAAATTATTTTCCTATGATGGATGAAATCTCCTATCGCTGGTCCGGTCAGGTTATGGAACCTGTGGATTCTTTAGGTTTTATGGGAAAAAATCCCGGAGATGATAACATCTATATCATTACAGGAGATTCCGGAAACGGAATGACGCATACCACAATTGGCGCCATGATTATCTGTGACAGCATTATGGGCATTAAAAATAAATGGGAAGAGTTATATAGTCCGTCGAGAATTACTTTGAAAACGGCTGATGATTTCGTTAAGGAAGCCGGAAATATGGCTTCGCAATATCTAGATTGGATAAGCGGTTCTGATTTAAAAAATACAGCCGATTTATCTGCCGGAGAAGGCGCTGTACTTTCATCGGGATTAAAGAAAATTGCCGTTTACCGCGATTACGATAATACTTTAAACGCGTTTTCTGCTGTTTGCCCGCATTTGGGCTGCATTGTACAATGGAATAATGATGAAAAATCGTTTGATTGCCCTTGCCACGGTTCCCGATTTGATGCGGAAGGAACGGTAATCAACGGACCATCTGAAAAAGACTTGCCTAAAATTCACATTAAATAAAAAAACATGAAAGCGATTATACTTTTGGCTACCTTAAAAAATAAAGGGCGATCGAATACCGAAACTCTTGTCGAATTTTTAGGAAAGGAGCTTACAAAACAAAATATAGAATTTGAAGTAGTAAAACTGGCAAATCATCATATTGTACCCGGAACTTATACGTACATGGAAATTGAAGATGACTGGCCGGAGATTTACAATAAAATTCTGGAAGCTGAAATTTTATTGTTTGCAACACCTATTTGGTGGAACAATCATTCATCTGAACTTCAGCGTTGTATCGAAAGACTGGATGAAGTGTATGATATTATCCTGAAAGGTGAAGATTCTCCGCTTGACGGAAAAATTGGCGGCGTTATTGTAACCGGCGATTCTGATGGAGTTGAGCACATTACAGGAAATATTGCGAATTTTTTCTGCAGTATTGGTGTAACAGTTCCGCCCTACACCTCGCTTGGTGTAATTTGGGAAGGACATGCCAAAGATGCTAAAAAAACAAAAGCCCAGCTTCTTAAATATTACAAAGATAATTATGCAGAAGATGCACAAGCAATGGCAGAATCTTTGAAAAAAGCCGTAAAATAATATTTTAAAATAACAATTATTTGTCCGTTGAGAATTTACAAAAATTTCTCAACGGACATTTTTTTGTGCCTTATATCTCCAAAATTCAAAACTGTAAATTATGTAACTCCTGCCTTTTTATTTGTAAGAAATTATCACATACCGCTTATACATTTGCTTGTAATCAATGAATTAGAAACGATTTTTGATTCATTTTATTACCCGCAAACAAGTCAATATTATTTAAAAAAATTAGAAAGCCATGATAGACAATTTAAAAAACTCGCAAAAAAATACGCTTCGAAAAATAAATTTATCAAACAAAGACACATCAAAAAATAAGGACAATTCACAGTATTATGATATGGTTGTTTTTTGTCATTTAAGATGGCAGTTTGTTTATCAGCGTCCGCAGCATATTATTAGCCGAATGGCCAAAACAATGAAAACGTTGTTTATCGAAGAGCCATTACATTATACCGAAAACGGAAACCCGGGAAACTTAATTGTAGTTGATGAAATGCTTCATGTATTACAGCCTAATGTGCAAGATATTGAATCTATTGCGGCTATTCTTCCTCACTACATAAAAAACAAAACGATTCCTGTTGGCTGGTTTTACTCCGCCTCATTTTGTCCATTATTAGAGTCACTTCAATTTGAAACTATAGTTTATGATTGTATGGATGAACTTTCTTTATTTAAAGGCGCTCCGGCACATTTAATCAATCAGGAAAAATATTTGATGGCTCATGCCGATGTTATTTTTACGGGTGGAAAATCATTATACGAATCAAAAAAACAATTGCACAACAATGTATATTGTTTCCCAAGTTCTGTAGATCAGCATCATTTTGCGCAGGCTTTAGACGGAATTTCGATTCCGCACGACATTGCCCATTTGCAGGCACCAATTGTGGGTTATTATGGCGTAATTGATGAAAGAATCGATTTAGAATTACTTCATGAAACGTCCAAAAAATTACCTAGTGTTTCTTTTGTAATGATTGGGCCTTTGGCAAAAATTGAAGAAGCAGATCTTCCAAAAGAACAAAATATTCATTATTTAGGCATGAAATCGTATGATGAATTACCGCATTATCTAAAAGCTTTTGATATTGCGATGATGCCTTTTGCATTAAATGACGCCACTAAATACATCAGTCCAACGAAAACCCTGGAATATATGGCGGCAGGAAAACCAATTATTTCGACCAAAATTATCGATGTAGTTCGTGATTACAGCATTTGCGTAAGCTTAATAGAAACGGCAGATGAATTTTGTGAAGCTATTGAATTTTTATTCGACAAATCAGATCGTCAGTCGATGGAATTGGAATATTATAAAATCCTGAAAAAAACTTCCTGGGATACTACTTCTGATAAAATGAAATCAATCATTAAAAATTTTGCAAAATGAAACAAATTGACATTTTAATTATTGGCGCAGGTATATCCGGTTCTGTTTTGGCAGAACGGTATGCTTCAATCGGAAAGAAAGTTTTAATTATTGAAAAACGAAATCATATTGCAGGAAACTGTTATGATTACAGAGACGAAAACGGCATATTGGTTTCTAAATACGGTGCTCATTTATTTCATACAAACGATGAAGAAGTATGGAAATATGTCAATCAATTTTCTGACTGGTACCCGTGGGAACATAAAGTTGTGGCGAGAGTTGGAGATAAAACCGTACCAATTCCTGTAAATATTACCACTGTAAATACGTTATTTAACACCCATATTACTAATCAAGAAGAGATGAAAACGTGGCTCGAAGAACACCGCTCGCCTATTGCAAAACCCTCTAACGGCGAAGAAGCAGTTTTGAGCCGTGTGGGTCCTATTTTATACGAAAAAATGTTCCGCCATTATACCAAAAAACAATGGGACAAATATCCTTCTGAACTTGATGCTTCGGTTTTAGACCGAATTCCGGTTCGAACCAATTATGATGACCGTTATTTTTCTGATACGTATCAGGCATTGCCAAAAGGTGGTTATACCCAATTATTCGAAAAAATTCTGAATCATCCTAATATCGAAGTTTTATTAGAAACAGATTATTTTAATGTGAAAGACGAATATTCTAATTACGAAAAACTCTTTTACACCGGGCCTGTTGATCGCTTTTTTGAGTTTAAGCACAGTCTCCTCGAAAAACTTGAATATCGATCTATCAATTTTGTAAGCGAAACGATTGATGCCGAATTCTTTCAGGAAAACTCGGTTGTAAATTATCCAGGAACTGAAGTTGATTTTACCCGAATTGTCGAATACAAGCACTTTGGAAATCAAAAATCAGATAAAACTACTATTGTAAAAGAATTTACGGTAGATGAAGGCGAACCTTATTATCCGGTTCCAAACCCTCGCAATCAGGAAATTTATGCCCATTATAAAGCCGAAGCAGATAAACTAACCGATGTTTATTTTGTGGGAAGGCTGGCCAATTACAAATATTTTAATATGGATCAGGCGTTTAAAAATGCGCTGGATCTTTTTGACCAATTAGAAAAAGAAAACAAATCTATCTTTAAAACAGCTGTCTAAAATGGAACCTTTTAATACATTTTTTATGGGAGGTTATGAATGTGCCGATCACATTAATCGATCCGGCAACAGAATTAATCTTTTGAAAGAGTCGCAGCACGACATTCGTTTTTTTGATGATTATGTGGCTTTGGCCGAGATTGGCATCAAAACTGTTCGAGAAGGTATTTGCTGGAGTCAGGTCGAAACAGCTCCCGGTGTTTTTGATTTTTCTGAAGTGCTTAATCGTATGCAGGCTGCGGAAAAAATGGGAATTCAGCAAATTTGGGATTTAATTCATTTTGGATATCCGGATGGTATTTACCCTACGCATCCTCATTTTTGTGATCGTTTTGAAAAGTTATGCGAAGCCTTTACTTTGTTTTATAACGAAAACTCTAAGAATCCTTTGTTTGTTGTTCCTATAAACGAGATTAGCTTTTTATCCTGGCATTCCGGCGACGTACGCGGAACTGTGCCTTTTGCCGTAAACTGCGGCTGGGATATTAAATACCATTTGTGCAAAGCTGCTATTTTGGGTATAAAAAAAATAAAAAATATCGCTCCCGAAAGTCACATTATTCTGGTTGAACCGTTGGTGAAAATTCATCCTTCGAATGCAGAAACCGTTAACGAAGCAATTGATTTAAACGAAAACCAGTTTCAGGCAATGGATATTATTGCGGGCAGAATGTGTCCGGAATTGGGCGGATCAGAAGATTTTCTCGAAATTCTGGGATTTAATTATTACTGGAACTGCCAATGGGAATTGCATGGTCAGCCGCTTGAATGGCCGGATAAAGCACAAAAAAGAGTTCCGTTTTCGCACTTATTACAACTCGCTTATGCGCGATATCAAAAGCCATTATTTATTTCTGAAACAGGAAATTACGGACCGCGGCGTGTTCAATGGCTGGAAGAAATCACGGCAGAATGCAAAATAGCCAAAGATAACGGCGTCGACTTAAGAGGAATTTGTATCTATCCCGTTACAGACCGTCCGGATTGGGATGATTTAACCCAATATTGCCAGTGTGGAATCTGGGATCTGGATGAAAACAGCAACCGGATTCCGCATCAGCCCTACATTGACGCTTTGCGAAAAGCACAAACCGAATATAAAAGTAAGAAGGCGGGGCTTTTTAGCCATATAGTTGATTTTTTTAAATAATGTTTAATAAAAAAATTTACAAAATGAAATTAACAAAAACAATAACCGGAATTACATTTAGTGCCTTTGATTTATTACACGCAGGTCACGTTAAAATGCTTGAAGAAGCCAAACAATACTGCGATTATTTAATTGTAGGATTACAAACCGATCCCACAATTGACAGACCAGAAAAAAATAAACCTGCACAGTCTGTTGTAGAAAGATACATACAGCTGAAAGCCTGCAAATTTGTCGACGAAATTATTCCGTATGCTACAGAGCAGGATCTTCAGGATATTCTTCAGGCTTTTACTATTGATGTTCGAATTCTGGGAGAAGAATACAAAGATAAAAATTTTACAGGCCGCGAATATTGCGAAAAAATGGGAATTAAACTTGTTTATAACAAACGAAATCACCGTTTTTCGAGCAGCGGACTCAGAAAAGAAGTTTATGATCGTGAATGCCTAAAATTAGTATAAATATGATACATCCGGATACAGAAGTGCGCTTTATAAGCAAAGAAAAAGGATATGGTGTTGTGGCCACAAAATTAATTCCGAAAGGCACAATTACCTGGGTTCAGGACGATCTTGATCAGGTTTTTACCAAAGAGCAAATCGTGAATATGAATCCGTTTATAAAAAAACATCTCGATACTTACTCTTTTACCAATAAAAACGGTGAAATGGTTTTGTGCTGGGACAACGGAAAATTCGTTAACCACAGCTTTAAGCCAAGCTGTTTTAGTACGCCGTATGATTTTGAAATCGCCATCAGGGATATTCATCCCGGCGAGGAATTAACAGATGATTACGGGTATTTAAATGTCGAAAAACCATTTGATGCCATTGATGAAGGCACCATTCGAAAGACGGTTTATCCTGATGATATTTTAAATTTTCATGAAGAATGGGATGCTTTAATCAAAGAAAATGCGCCAAAAGTTTTAGAAGTCAAACAAACTTTAGTAGATCTGGTTCCTGAGAAAACCTGGACAGAATTTGCAAATGCGGTTCAGAACCCAAATCAAATGCGATCAATTTTGGAGTGTCATTATCAACAAGATGTTCAGGTAAAAAGTGCCTCTTAATTAAAAGATTGATTAAAAAATAAAACCTGTAATCTCTTTCTAAGATTACAGGTTTTTCAGCTTCAAAATTGATATACTCTCACCTACCGATATTGATGTTGTAACATTTATTAAAAATTTTATAATTGAAATTTATTTCTAACGGTATAATTTTGATAGAGAACATATTATAACTTCATTTTTTACTATCATGATACAAAAAATTGATTCTCCAAAAAATGTTGTTGCCTTTAGAGCAATAGGAGAAATTACCAAAAAAGATTATAAAACAGTTATTGCACCTGCAGTTGAAGAATTAGTGCATCAAATTGATGAAATTAATTTCTTGTTTTTAATTGATACCGAAATTAAAAACTTTACAACAGCCGCATGGATGGAAGATGCTATAATTGGCCTTAAAAATTTTGGAAAATGGAACAGAGCTGCCATTGTAACCGACTCTGAAAACGCTATTTCTTTTACCAATAAATTCAGCTACATCGCTCCCGGAGAATTTAGGGGCTATAAAAAAGATGCTTTTAATGAAGCCTTAAATTGGGTTGAAGGAACAAAAAATAACTAATTATTAATCAGACGAAATAATTATATAGTGGATAACAAAAATAAAATGATCAATGAGCATATGTCAAACGAGAGAACATTTTTATCGTGGATTCGTACGGGCATCGGCATTATGGTTTTTGGTTTCGTGATCGTCAAATTTTCATTGTTTGTCAATCAGTTACCGGCTACTTTTTTTAAGGATTCAACGATTCCAAAAAACGGTTTTACCATATTTATTGGTATTGCTTTAGTACTTACCGGCGCAATCACAATTTTGTTGTCGTACTGGAAATACAAACAAACACACGAACTTTTACAAAAAGGCGAATACTTATATTCGACAATGCTTTTAACGATTCTTACGGTTGTCATATTTCTTATGAGCATTATTATCATTGCTTATTTAATAATGGCGGCCTATCCTTTTACCTTTCATGAAGTATGACGAACGTAAATAACATACTGGCAGATACATCCAACAGACAATATCCTCTTCCTGAAAAAAAATGGAAATATTTTCAGGAATGGCACGATACGTTATTTTTTCACTGGAAAGTAGCACCAGATTTATTACACGATTATATTCCGGAAGATCTTGAACTTGATGTTCTGGACGATTATGCGTGGGTATCTTTGGTTGCTTTTGAAGTAAGAAATATGCGTTTGAGAAATTTGCCTCCGTTTCCGTATGTTTCTCACTTTCATGAAATAAACATTCGCACTTATGTCGTTAAGGACGGAATTCCGGGAATTTATTTATTTTCAATAGAAACAGATAAATTCATTGAAGTGCTGCTTACCAATCTCTTTATCGGACTTCCTTACAGGAAAACAAAAATAAAGCGCACAGAAAATCAGTTATTGTCCGGAAATGATTTTTTAACGAATCAAGTGGATATTTCTTTCGACTACAAGACGGCTTCGGAAATAAAAAAAACAGAAACTGATTTCTGGCTCACAGAACGGCATTCTTTATATGAAAAAAATAAAAGAAAAACGTATCGCTTTGATATCCATCATAAAAAATGGGAATTAAAAAAACTTGATGCTTCAATTTCTTCTATAAAATACAACGCCGGAAAATTCAATTTGAATATTAATCCTGATTCAATTCAATATTCAGAAAAAATTGATGTCGTTTTATGGGGGAAAGAAATTGTTTAAAACCTTAAAAACCTGCAAATTATACAATTACAAATGATTTGTTTGTAAAATTTTGATTTTATGCCGCTGTAAATTTAAAATATAATAATAATCTAAAAAATGCATTTATGGATTTAAGAGAAAGAGAAAATTACGGTCAAAGTGATCCGGGTTTTCAAGACGAAAAAAAACAGAACAGAGAAGATGATTTAGATTCTGTAACAAATGAAGAAAAGGAAAATTATAACAATCCTAATCGTGATGATAATGTCGACGATGATAATTTAGAAAGGGATTTGGATAAAGATCTTGACGAAGACCTGGATAAAGAATTAGAAGATATGGAAGACGATGCTGACGATAATTTTGACGAAGAAGATGAAAAACTACGAAATGATGTTTCGCGAGATGATGCTTTTTCTTTGACAGAAGATATAGATCAGGATCTCGAAGAAATTGATCCTGTAAATCATCCGCGTGAGTTTCAAAATTTAAAATCTAAAACCATTTGAGAAATCGGGTGGTTTTTTTTATCATAAAATACTGATAATTATATAATTCAGGATTTTAATTCTATAAAGACAAACTTTAATATACTTATAATTTTGATTCATAACTATTTAACATAGAAATCATGAATACTAAAGACTCAAATTCATCTGTCAACAAAAACAATGGCAATGATAAAAAAACAGCGAGCTCTAATAGTTCAGATCAAAAATCTGCAAAAGATAACGGAAAAACAGCCATTAAAAAAAGTCCTGCGAAAAAGTAATTTTTTTAATTATTCTAACCATTCTAAAGAGTTTCAGAATAATCAACTAAAATTCATAGTTTGTTTTTTCAGTTTACAGAGAGATTCTATAAAACCTCTGCTTTGAGGTTTTATAGAATTTTTATACAAATGATTTTAAAAAGAGGAATATGAAAAAGAAAAATGTATTAATTACAGGCGCGACAAGTGGTATAGGATATGAATTTGCAAGACTCTTTGCCGAGAAAAGATACAACCTTATTCTAATTGCCAGAAATCGCGACAATTTGAAAAAGACAGCTGCCGAGATGAAAAAAATTGCAAATGATCCGCTGGTGAAAATAACAGAAATTGCGATTGATTTATTTGAAAGAGAAGCTGCATTTGAAGTGTATAAAATTACCAGAGAACGAAAAATATTTGTCGATATATTAATCAATAACGCCGGTCAGGGCGAATGGGGAAAATTTCATGAAACTGATCTTGACCGCGAAATAAGTTTGGTTGACCTGAATATAAGCTCTGTTTTGGGTCTTACCAAATATTACCTGAAAGACATGCTGAAAAAAGACAGGGGAAAAATTTTGTTTCTGGCTTCTTCGGTATCAAAAGCACCATCGCCTTATTTAGCAGTTTATGCGGCAACAAAAGCCTTTATCCTTTCTTTTGCCGAAGCTCTTGCGCAAGAAAATAAAGACACAAACGTAACAATTACAGCACTTCAGCCTGATGCAACAGATACTGATTTCTTTCATAAAGCAAAAGCAGAAAACAGTGTAACGTATAAGGAAAGAAAACTCGCAAGCCCTGAAAAAGTGGCAAAAGATGGTTTTGAAGCTTTAGAAAAAGGCAAAAATGTGGTTCAGTCCGGTTTTCAAAATAAACTTCAGAGTGTTATGAATAATATTATTTCTGATGATCTGATTGTATCCAACATGGAAAAACAAATGAAACTGAGCAGTAAAATCGACGGACGAACTATGCCAATTCACAAGCCTTCGCTGCGGGAACGCAAAGCTATTAATTCATTTAAAAATACTATAAACGGAGATTATTAATATCTAATCTTGTACTTCCTTGTCTCAATAATGTTTTTTTTCATGCTGATACTTAATAAAATTGATGACCTGGAAGTACATTTTTTAATAAACCACTTAAATACTGACTGATAATGAACCCGAACATACTTTTACAAATTCTTATTTCTACCATCGCGGCAACTTCTGCAATGACACTTTTTAGCTATGTGATTTCGGCAAGTTTTAGAGAATTATATAAAGAGCCGGTTTTGCTGACTTATCTTTTAACCAAATTTCATGTTGAAGTTTCTCCGCAAACAAAAACTGTTTTAGCCTGGCTATTGCATTATATAATTGGTTTGTTATTTGTAATCGCCTATCACCTTTTGTGGACTTATAATATTGCAGAATTTTCATGGCGTATTGCACTGCTTTTTGGAGCGATAAGTGGTATTATTGGTATTTTGGGCTGGATAATTTTATTTGAAATTGTTCCTCAAAAACCTAATATCGATTTTAAAGGCTATTATCTGCAGCTTTTTTTTGCTCATGTTATTTTTGGCCTTACTGCTTTTTGGGTGTACAAAATGTTCTGAAAAAACCAAATAAATATTTGCCATTTTAATAAATGTCATCTTAATTAATAATAAAATAAAAATTAGAAATTATGGAAACAAGCACATCAACTCTGATACAAAAAAAATCAAAACTTAAAAAAAACGTATCTTCACTTGAAAGGATTTTAATGGTGGCAAGCGGATCTTATCTTTTATATTCAGGTTTATCTAAAGAAGATAAAAATCCGGGCAAGATTGGTATCGGCGGATCAATGCTTTTAAGAGGCATTTCCGGATATTGTCCTGTTTATGATGCTGTTGATCATTTAAAAAATGACAAGGCATCAAATGTAAACATCAGAATTAATAGTGTTATTAATAAACCGGTAAGCGAAGTGTATGCTTTCTGGCGTGATTTTGAAAATTTGCCTAAATTTATGAATCATCTTTCTTCTGTAAATCCTATTAATTATACCACTTCTGAATGGACAGCAAAAGGCCCTATGGGAATTGGAAAAATAACCTGGAAAGCTGAAGTTATCAAAGATGAAAAAGATAAATTAATCAGCTGGAATTCCCTACCCGATTCTTCAATCAAAAATGCCGGAAAAGTTGTTTTTAAACCAAAAGGAAAAGCAACAGAAATTGATGTTACTATTTCTTACCATGCGCCACTTGGGGTTGCGGGAGAAAGTGCCGCAAAACTTCTTAATCCGTATTTTGAAAAACTGGTAAAAGATGATATTCTTAATTTTAAAACCTATTTGGAATCTATTTAATTATGTTTTTGGGATCAAAAGAAAAGCCTGTAGTGAAATCATTACAGGCTTTTCTAATAAAAGATAAATTCAGATTAAGGAATTGGCTTTTCTTCATTATTTGCCATTTGTAGTACCTGTACCTGTCGTATCTGTGTTTACAGAAGTATTTCCTTTTTGTGTAGTTCCGGCAGAACCTGAACCCGTAGAGCCTTCACCAGTTGCACCGGTTGTACCGTTTGTGTCGGAATTAACCGTTGTGCTATCTGAGGCAGAGTTTACTGTATCAACTGTTTCTGTAGCAATTGTGTCGTTTGTGTAGCCCTCTGTATTATTGGGGTTGTTGTTTTTACAAGAAAATAAAATTCCGGTAAAGAGCACAAACAATGCGATTTTTGTTTTAAATAAAGTCTTCATAATAATATATATTTTTTTGTTGTAGTACCAAATTTAAAACTCATATACAGCAAATTCTTACATTATTTTTAGTAAATTTTATACAATTATTCAGCTTCAAAATTCAATTAAAACCCATATTTACAATTAGTTACCGTAAATAATATAAATATTTATTTAAATAGTATAAGCATTTCCTTTGTACTGGTTTTAGATTTGTAATGTCAACTCTAAACTTCTTTATCATGAATACTTCAAAAAACAGTTATGCTGAAAGTTCAAGAACATCTGAAAGCTCAAGAACATCAGATAAAAAAATGGAATCGAGAACGACATCAGCCAGAAGTAATGAAAAACCACATACAGATTATAAAAAATCGGCCTTAAAAAGATAATTAACCTTTAAATTTTTAAATTATGATACAAGAACCGAACGAAAATTTTGGTATGGATGACCGCAATTTTCACCTGGCAGACGAGGGAATAAATTCTGAAACTATGGAAAATAAAGATCCCGCAATTAATCAGCATGAAGTAGATAAATCTGATGCTGTTTATGAAGCCGAAGACAGCGATCTGGATAATTATTCCAGAAATGATTATGATCCTTATCAGGACGATTTAGATGATGAGGATATAGACGAAAATGTTGATGAGGACTTAGATGATGATGGTGAAGATCTTGATGATGATGATGATGATCTCGACGACACTGATTCTGATGAGGATTTTGATGAAAAAGACCGCTCTGATTATTAATTATTAGAACCTTTAAATTGAAATACCCATGCCTGGAAAAGATCCGGGTCCGCAAATTAAAGATAAGGACCAATACGAAGCATTACGCGACAAAGGGTACAGTAAACAAAAATCTGCGCGTATCTCAAATAGTCAGGGAGCCGAAAAAAGAGGCGGAAAAAGCGGTGACTATGAAGACAGAAGCAGACAAGACCTGTATGCCGAAGCTAAAAAAGCAGACATAAAAGGAAGATCTAAAATGTCAAAAAAAGAATTGATGCAGGCACTGCGCAATAATTAAACGGAATGATTTTACCACAAAGTGCGCAATCCCTAAGCCTCGGGATACGTAAAGTTCGCAAAGTTTTTTAGATAAAAGCCTTGCGAACTTTTTGTTTCCTGAAGACACACTTTAGATAAAAAACTTTGCGCACTTTGCGGTAAAATGACTCCAATTCGGAAAAATATTTAAAATCAAAAAAGCCTTCTCAACGAAGGCTTTTGTTTTTTTCTATTGATTAGATTTTATTTGGCATTTGTAATTGGTGAACGATAAAAGTTGGAATGTAATTTTCATTTCATTTACCACCGCTTTTGGTAATATCAACCTATCTGAAAACAGTTATGGTGTCTGCCAGATTTTCTCTATTAATAAAAGCTGCAATAAATTCCTGAACTTCGGTAGTACTTTCTTTTGAGGTTTCGAAAGAATTAATGTGAAATTCATCGTCCTGATCAAGAATATGAATAATCTCTGTATAGCCCTTGGAAATTAAACTACCTTTTAATTTAATTATATTCAACTGCTGTTGACTATCCAACTCTTTACGAACTTTCAGTTTTATAGCTTTTTCCATAGTTAATATTTTAAATTATTAGACGTATAATTATATCCAAATATAGCTATTAATTGCTTTGTTGTATGCTTAAAATGTACACATAACGCATTATTTATCAACATATTAATAAACATTATGTTAAAATCTGAAGTTATTTTTATTTTAACAGTTTATAAGGCATTTCCTCAAATACAGATGCAAAAAATCCCATTTCATTGCGAAATAGGATCCTTTTTTTACCTGATTTAATAAAGGTATGCTATTATGATTCTAAAATTTTGATCATTTTCTCAGCAACACCTTTTGCAGAAGCAGGATTTTGTCCAGTTACAATTTTCCCATCTGCAATACTGTTTGCAGACCACGGAGCAGCAGCATGAAAAATAGCACCCTGATTGGTCAATGCAGTTTGTAACAAGAAAGGCACATCAACTTTTGCATAATTTTCTTCTTCTTCATCTGTAAATGAGGCAATATTTTTACCATTTACAAGGAAAGTTCCGTCGCCAAGTTTTACATTCAATAAAGATACGGGACCGTGACAGACCGCTCCTACTACTGCATTACGTTCGTAGGTTTCTCTGATTACTTTTTTAAGAAGCGGATTTTCAGGCATATCTACCATTGGCGCAAGACCACCGGGAATAAAAATAGCATCGTAAGTACTTACTTCTACATCAGAAAGTTTCACTGCTTTTTGCATTGCTTCCCAACCTTTTCCTGTTAAAAAGGATAGATTTTGAGGATCATCTGCTAAATTAAGCGCATCCAGATAAGGAGTATCGCCTGTTAAACTTGCAAAATCGATTTGATAATTTACCGCATCAAATTCAGCATAAGGGTGTGCTACTTCTGGTAAAAAAATACCTGTTCTTCTGTTGTTCGGTCCAATTGCATTGGCGTTTGAAACAATAATTAAAACTTTTTTCATGACATTTATAATTTTAGATTTTCTTAATTTTAGATTTTAGATTTTAGATTTATTGGATTGTAGAAATTTGGATTGTAAACTTTAGTTTATAGTTTTTTACTTCTCACTCATAACTCATAATTCATAACTCTCTAAACCAATTTGTTTACGACAAACACTTCGCGGTTTTCAAGATATGGGATGATTTTATTTACTACGATTTCCTGATAATGTTCAGAATCTTTGTGTGCCTGCAAAGCTTCTTCATCTTTGTAGCGTTCGTGAAGTATCAATTCATTCGGATTACTTTCTGACTGATATATCGTGTAATAAGTATTTCCGTTTTCATTCTTGGTTTTTTCGGCCAGTGTTGGAAGATATTTTAGAATTTCAGTTGTTTCTGTTTCTTTTATTCTCCATTTTACGATAAGTTCTTTTTCCATGATTTTATAATTTTTAGTTGTTTATTACATGGCAAAGTTGCGCCTTTACTATATCCTAAAAATTGATGTATGGTAAGAAATGAATTTGGGAGTGACTAAATAGAGAAGTATGTTAGAGAAAAACACGGAAAATGTGTGTTATTTTCACACAGATTGAAAAAGGATTTGAGCAGATGTACACAGATAAATCAAATTTAAATCTGCAAAATCAGCGTAAAAAAATCTTTTAATCTCTTAATCTGTGGCAAAAAAAAAGGACGACATATTAAGTCATCCTAGTTGTATTTTAATTGAAGAAAATTAAACTTACTTTTTAGCTAATTCATTTCTAACCCTGCTTAAACTTTCTGTAGTAATGCCAAGGTAAGAAGCCAGATGGTAGTTTTTAATGTGTTTTTCGATATTGGGATAGGACTTTAAAAACCTTACATATTTTTCTTCTGCAGTTAAGGCCAAATCAGATAATATTCTTTTTTGATAACTCCCAAAAAAGCGTTCCATTTTAATTCTGAAGAAACTTTCAATCTGTGGAATTTCTTTATACAGCTGTTCCATACTCTCTTTTGAGATTTTGTAAATCACGGCATCTTTAACGCAATCTATATAAAAAATAGATTTTTCGCCGGTAAAAAAAGCCGTATAATCGCTAATCCACCAGTCGTTTATGGCAAATTGCAGCGTATATTCTTTTCCCGTTTCCGTAATAAAATAAGTTCTCAGGCAGCCGTCAAAAACAAAATACTGATACGGAACCAATTCTCCCGGAGTTAGTAAAACTTGTCCTTTTTCTACAAAAATCTCGGTGAATTTTTTCTCTGCCAATTCTATTTGAGATGGAGAAAAATCAATTCCTTTAAAAATATCTTTGATTGTACATGTTTGCATTAATCTTGTTTTTGGATTTGCTTATTGTTAACAAAAGTAATGAAATAAAAAAAAGCCAGTTTTCAAAATTTGAAAACTGGCTTTTTATTTTTATGATTCACAACTACTACAAGAAACAAGACTTGTAACAAGTTCTTTAGAAACGCTTTGGCTGCGTTGGTAATACAGACTTTTTATTCCCAATTGCCAGGCTTCAATAATGAGTCGGTTGACTTCTTTAATAGCCAATTCTGAAGGAATATTAAGATTGATGCTTTGCCCCTGATCGACAAATTTTTGTCTTATCGAAGCTTGCTGAATTATCTCTAACTGGCTAATTTCTTTAAAGGTTTTAAAAACATCTTTTTCGGTTTGCGTAAGCTGTTCCATGTACTGTACGCTTCCGCCGTTTAGCATAATGCCTCTCCAGACTTCTTCATTATCCAAACCTTTTTCTTCAAGGAGTTTTGTCAGGTATTTATTTTTTCGCATAAAATTACCTTTACTTAATCCCGCTTTGTAATAATTGCTGCTAAAAGGTTCAATTCCGGGAGAAGTTTGTCCTAAAATAGCTGATGATGATGTTGTTGGCGCAATTGCCATTGTTGTTGTATTACGTCTTCCGTAGCCTTTTAAAAGTTCCGGTTCACCGTAGATTCGTGCCAGTTCCTGCGAAGCTTTGTCGGCTTTTTCACTAATATGTTTGAAGATTTCAGTAGTTTTCATTTTTGCTTCCAATCCTTCAAACGGAATCATATTTTTTTGCAGATACGAATGCCATCCCAAAACGCCAAGCCCAAGTGCGCGGTGTCTTTTTGCAAAACGATTTGCTGCAGAAAGATAATAGTTTCCTTCGGTTTTTTCAATGAATTCCTGTAATACGGCATCAAGGAAAAAAATCGCCAGTTTTACGGCTTCGGTATCTTTCCATTCTTCGTAAAGTTCCAGATTCATTGACGAAAGACAGCAAATAAATGATTCGTCATTATCTGACGGAAGCATGATTTCACTGCATAAATTACTCGCGTTAATTAGCAGGTTTTTATCTTTATAAACTTGTGGTTTGTTTTTGTTTACGTTATCGCTAAAAAAGATATAAGGCAACCCTTTTTGCTGACGGCTTTCTAATACTTTTGCCCAAATCTGACGTTTATCGCTGTCGCCGTCAATCATTTCCTGCATCCAGTAATCGGGTACACAAATTCCGGTAAACAGGTTCTGAATCGGGTTTCCGATACTTTTAATCTTCAAAAATTCTTCAATATCCGGATGATCTACGTCAAGATAAGCCGCAAAAGCTCCACGACGAACGCCACCTTGCGAAATAGTATCCATCGTAGTATCAAAAAGTTTCATAAAACTTACGGCACCACTGCTTTTTCCGTTATCCGTTACGGCACTTCCGCGTCCGCGTAGTTCTCCAAAATAGCCTGAAGTTCCACCACCAATTTTAGTCTGCATGATAACTTCGCCCAATTTATGGGTAATGCCTTCAATTTTATCCGGAACGTGCACGTTAAAACACGAAATTGGTAAACCGCGTTCAGTTCCCATATTAGCCCAAACCGGCGAACTAATACTCATCCAGCCGCGTTCGATCATTTCTACAAAAGAATCTTTCAATTCTGGTTTGTATAATCTTTTTGCAGCAGCGGTACAAATTCTGTCAATCGCTCCTTCTACCGTTTCTCCTTTTAAAAGATAGCCACGGTTTAAAATTTGTTCGCTTTCAGAGTTTTTCCACCACATTTTGTTATCGGCATAACTTAATGGCGGAATATTTGTTTCGTTTGTATGTAAGGTACTCATAATATATTCCGTTAAAAAAGGTCGTTTGCAGTAATACTTTTATCATGTTTGGTATATTCTACCGGTCTTTTTGCAAAAAAATCATCAAGACTGTTTGCAAATACTTCTTCTTCAAACCACGCCATATTTTTATAGTCTTCTGCAGGAACATTAAATATCGCCGGAATTCCGATTTGCCCTAAACTTTCATCAATTCTAAATTTCATAAAATTCACCAAATCAGCTTTTTTAATAGTTTCGATTTCGCCTTCTTCAAAAATCCAGTCTAAAATATCAGATTCAACACTTATCGAATGTTTTACCGTTTCTCTGATTAATTCTAAAGTATCTGCATCAAAATAATCCGGGAATTCTTCGCGTATTTTATTGATGATATAAATACCACCATTAGCATGAATTTGTTCGTCGATAGAGGTCCAGGCAATAATATTGCTCACATTTTTCATGTACCCTTTAAATCTTGTAAAAGATAAAAGAATCGCAAACTGACTGAAAAGTGATACATTTTCAATCAAAATACTAAATAATATTAGCGATACCATATATTTTCGGTTGTCTTGCGAACGTGTATCTTTCAGCACATCCGAAAGATAATCGACACGCTTGCGAACCACTTCAATCTCCATCAGTTTTTCGAATTCATCATTATATCCTAGAACTTCCAGAAGACGCGAATATGCCTCAGAATGCCTGAATTCGCATTCGGCAAAAGTACTTCCCAAACCATTAAATTCAGGTTTCGGAAAATGCTCGTATATATTGCCCCAAAAGCTTTTTACAGCCACTTCAATTTGTGCAATGGCAAGTAAACTGTTTTTGATTGCGGTTTTTTCAGCCAAGTTTAAATGCGAGTGAAAATCCTGTGTATCAGCAGTAAAGTCAACTTCTGTATGCACCCAGTAGGCTTTATTGATGGCTTCTGTAAATTGTAGTACCTCTGGATATTCAAAAGGCTTATAATTGATTCTCTTATCGAAAATTGACATAATATATAATATTAAAATGATAAATAATATGGAATATAAAAAGCCATTTTTGAAGTGGTATCAACGGCGTTTCTATATCTACAAAATTAAGCCACTGTTCCTTTTTTATTCCCGTTTTGATGTTAAAAAACGAGTCAATTATCAACAGTTATCCCACGCCTGAAAATAAGGAGAAACAGTACTTTTATGAACAGGAAGATTTGTTTGGCTAATGCCCGAATTATCAGTTATTTAAAAAGAATCTAAATAAAGTTATCAACAGGAATACTGATATAAAATTGGGCTATTTTAAAAACACTTATCAACAGGATTTTTCTGGAATTTCTGTTTTTCTTACTAAATCCATCTTTTTATAAGTGCAAAAAAGCAGCGATTAACTTTAAAAATGTTTTGAAATATTTAGTTTTTACAGATTGTACTGCAAATCAAAAAATAAACTAACATATTGTATTTCAGATAATTGAATAAATTTAAAAAACAAAAATTAAGAGTATTTGGAATTAAATATTCTTGTTTTTTAACTTAAAAAAAAGCAATAAACGAAATTAATTATGATTTAAAATCAGATTAAGTCAATTTGCTTAGTTTAGAAAAAACTGTCAATAAAAGAAACTATTTTATATACTTATTTTTAAGATTTTCTCCCGTAAAGCAAAAGTCTTTTAAATGAATATATTGCAGGAAGTTTAGGAAAATGAATCGCAATTCTTTCTTTGTAGGTTTTAATAAAAAGCTCTCTCTGATCACCTTCGAGTTTTTCAATATACGGAATTAAGGCAGATCCTGAAATAAAGTTATGAAGCGTGTCGTGATCGTTTGCAATAATGGGATATACTTTTTGCATAATCTGAATATTTTCAAGTCCGCCATCAAAAAGAATCTGGGTGTAATCATCGATACTTAAAACAGGAGAATCTCTTTTAAAACCGTTTAGATAAGATTTAAAAGGTTCTTCGTCAACCAATTCTAAAAGGATTTTATTGAGTTTATTCTCAGGCTGAACCGGCATTTGAACCGCAAATTGCCCTTTTGTATTTATTAATTCTATTAATTTAGGAAATAACGTTTCATGATCGTTTGACCATTGCAAAGCAGCATTACTAAAAATCAAATCCCATTTTTCTCCAGAGTTTATTGTTTCTTCTGTAGTTCCTTGTCGGAAATGCAAATTATCGGTTTCTAATGATTTTGATTGTTCCAGCATTTCAACAGAAGAATCAACGCCCAAAAAATTCGCTTCCGGAAATTTATCAGCCAAAATCGCCGTTTGTTCGCCTGTTCCGCAGCCTAAATCAATCGCTTTCATAGATTCCATCGGCTTTATAAAATCGATTAAATCATAAAAAGGCTGATAACGAATGTTTTTGAATTTATTATAGATTTCAGGATTCCAGGGCATTTCGTAGTGCTTTTGAATTGTGCTTAAGCTAAGATACGAAATTATTCTCTTTTTAATTTCTTAAGCATTTCCTTTCCGTTTTCATTTTTTGGATTGATTGCTATTGATTTTTCATAGTTTTCAATTGCTAAGGATTTTTCTCCCGTTATCATATATGCCTCACCCAAACTATCGTAAACATTAAAAGAGTTGGGATGCAATTTGGTATTTTGCTTAAAAAATTCGATCGCTTCTTCAAAATGTTTAAAACGAAGTTGCTGATAACCAGTTTGATTTATAAAATCTTCTGTTGGAGCTATGGTGTAACCAAATTCTTTAGATAATGTATCAAAATGGTTTTCTATGTCTTTGTATAAAATTTTATCAGGATTCAGGAAAACATTGCTATGCCAATTCTTATAAATAAACCGAAGTCCGTCGTACATACTTTTATAGGGTACAGAAAAATGATTCTCGTCTTTGTATTCCTTGTAACTCCATTGAAAAGATTTTGGAGCAAACGTTTTTAATTGTTTTGTAAGCAAATCAACTGCCTGTGTATCTTCATCAGCTATCGTTACAAAAATCTTTCGCGAAAGCTGATTATTTTTTTTAAGATACGCAGTAAAATCTTCCATTACTTTATCTCTGTTTTTATTCCCTGTCAAAGCGGGACTAATAAAAATTGATGCCTGAAATAAATTTGGTGCTTTTTCATTTGCATAAATTCCAAAAAGTCCGCCCAGCGAATGTGCCTCAAGAATTCGATAAGGCTGCGTTCTGTAGTTTTTATCAATATACGGAACAAGTTCGTCTTTTATAAAAATTAGGAAATTTTCGGCACCATTTTCTTTGGAATCAAATTGAGTTGTGAAATCTCTTCCGCGTTCTGTGTTTGGAATAGCCACAACAATCATTTTTGAAATAAAATTTTTCTCAAAATCAGAAAGAAAATCCACCATTTCTGAAACATATTTAAAATGACTTCCCCCATCAAGCAAATAAAGAACCGGATATGTGTCTGTCGAAGTAGAATATTCCAGAGGTGTATGCACCCAAATCGTCCTGTCTTCTTTTATCGCTTTAGAATGCATTAAAAATTGGTGCTGATTGGCTGAAGGAATAGAGTCAAAAGTTTGTGCAACAGTACTTTGAAAAAATAGAATTAAAAATAATCCATAAATGCAACTAGTAATTTTTTTAATTTGTCTTTTCATGCTTTAGAATTTTCGTTAAAACTGACTTTCTTAAACATAAAGACTTAAGATATTATAGATTGTTACATTTTATTTATTTGGTGTAAATTGTAGCGTAAGTAAACCTGACAGTCCCGAAGCCTCGGGATAAAAACCTGTCAGGTTCCTTGCATAAGTTTTAAATTTTTTATTTGGAATTTAACTTTTTACAGTCGCCACATGAACCGCTCTATATCTATTAAATACAATAAAAATAATCCCAATAATAAAAATCAAAGAAATGTTTGTTAACCCCAATAAAAACTGACTTTTAACGGCATATAAATTTACAAATCCGTAGCTAAATATCGAACTCACCATATAAGTAGCACCGCCTGTAAGTCCGCTGGCAACTCCTGCATTTTTAGAGAAACGGCTTAGACAATAGCCATAAATAATATTAAAGATAAAACCACCGCACATATTGATTCCCATTGTAAAAATTATCAAAGTATAAATATTACTGGCTATCGAAGACGTAAAAATCATCAGTAAAACTAAAGTAACCTGTACTGCAACCGCAATTGTTACTTTTTTTGCCAAAGGTTTATGGATGAGAGATTTCGCTGTAATTCCGCCCATCATAACGGCTAATCCTGATAATAAAGAACTGTAACCGGTAGTTATGGCAGAATATCCAAATACGCGCTCGACAATGAACGGACTTGAAAGACTATACACGACTACAAGGCCAAAACAAATACCAAGAATTACAATTCCCAAAGTAAAATCAGCTGATTTTAAAATGGTTGAATATGTTTGTGCTATAGACTTTAGTTTAAATTCATGAAAGTATTTTAGCGATTCTCCACTATATAAAAGTTCAAGAATCAGGAACAGCAATGATAATCCGCCAAGGAAATAAAAGTTGGATTTCCATCCAAAACTATTTTCTAAATATCCGCCTAAAAATGGTGCCATAATGGGTGCGCAGGCCCAAATAATAGAGAATAAACTAATGTAGCTTTTCAGTTTTTCACCCGAATAAAGATCGACAAAATAGGCGCGTTTTGCGATGACAATAAAGGCAATCGCAATTCCCTGAATAATTCGCATGGCGTAAATAACATAAATATCCGGCACCAATGCAATAACAAAACTGGTTAGGGAAAAAACAGCAAGAGAAGCAATACTAATTTTAAAACGCCCGAAACTATCGAGTATACTGCCTATAAAAACCTGACTTATGCCAAGACTAAACATAAAAAAGACCAACGAAAGCTGAATCGCTCCCGCCGAAACCTGTAAATCTTTTGCCATTGCCGGAAGCGATGGCAAATAAATATCTGTTGCAAATCCGGATAACGGAATCAAAGCAAACGCTAATTTGGTACTAAAACCCTGGTGGTTTTCTTGTAAATTTCTCATTTTCTTAAATTAATTAATAACACAATAAACCGATCGGTCTAATTTTTTATGTAAAAAAACACAAATTTCACGAATTTACACTAATTCTTCTGGTTACTTAGTTTGTGGAATTATTTCAAACTAAATTCGTGCAACTTTGTGAAATTCGTGTTTCATAAACAATCTAACACAAGAATCAGTGCAAATTCGTGAAATTAGTGTTTATAAAACATACTTTTCAAATTCATTTTTTATACTTTCTAAAATAATCACCATCTGATGATTATCTCCTAATACTTTTCGACATAAAATTCCGCCTTCGATCATGGCAAAAAACTTGATGCTAAAATGCTCCGGATTTATTTCTGCTGATACTTCTTTATTATTGATTCCGTCCTGAATAATCGTATAAAATCTTTTTTGCGCAGCCCGAATAGCAGTTTTTACCTGTTCTTTCATCACGGGATTTGTGTCATCTGCTTCGGTACCAAAGTTTAATATCGGGCAGCCATCCATCATATTTTGATCATTTTCATAAACGCTCAATAAGTTGAAAAGTCTGGCTTTCGCCGATGTTCCCTGAGCGACTGCTGCGTCGAGTTTGCCGGCCAATTGAGATCTTAGATATAAAAACGATTCCCTGCAAATCTCCTCTTTACTTTCAAAGTTACCGTAAATACCGCCTTTTGCGAGCTTTGTAACTTCCATAATATCACTCAATGAAGTTCCCGCCATTCCTTTTTTGTTAATTAAAGGAGCCGATGCTTCGATAATAAATTGTCTGGTACGATCTGCTTTACTCATGATTTATAAATTTTACACTGCAAATATAGACCGATCGGTCTTAATTGACAAGTATTTTAACTTTTATTTTAAAAAGCTGAAATTTATATTTGTGATTATGAGCAACAACTCAACAGGTTTTTATCCCGAGGCTTCGGGACTGTCGGGTACTTTATGCGACGTCTTTGTCAAAATTTCAAACTTTTACAAAGATTTAAAACAACTTATTTTTCAATAATAATTCACTATCCCGGTCTATTATTTTTATGATATAAACTAAAAATTAAGGATTAAAATTTTAAATCCCTAAACACCAATCCTAACCCATAAGATTTTTTTTACAGCCCGGCAATTCCCAATAAAAAAAGGTAATTATAAAGATTTAGTAACGTAAATCAAGACATATTTTGATTAGATTTACGACAGAATTGACCCCATAAATATTTGAATATAGAATGGCTTACAACACAAATAATCTGATGCGATTTTTAGACGCTCAAAATAAACTTTACTTAGTTGCTCTTTCTGAAATTAAAAAAGGAAAAAAAGAATCGCCGTGGATGTGGTTTGTTTTTCCGCAAATAAAAGGATTAGGTTCCAGCGATACTTCAAAATTTTACGAGATTCAAAATGCAGATGAAGCAATGGCTTATCTGGAGCATCCAATTTTAGGAAAACATCTTCTTGAAATTACAAAAGAGCTTATTAATACAAATGAAAAAACTGCTTTGGAAATTTTAGGTGATGCAGATGCCGAAAAATTAAAATCGAGCATGACTTTATTTGCGAACATTCAAAATACAGAGCCTGTTTTTGAACAGGTAATTAATAAATACTTCGACGGATCGTACGATTTTCATACTATACAATTATTATACAGCAATTTGTAAAAATTGCGTTTTAATTTTAGCTTAAAAGGCATTTCACAAAAAATTAAATTACATTGTTATGTGAAAATTGCGGCTTTAACGATTTTTAATTTAATGCGGTATATAGATGTTAAACGTTGCGCCTTTTAAAGGTTCGCCGCTCGCTGTGATAAAACCATTGTGGTTTTCAACTATTTTCTTTACAATAGCAAGTCCAATACCAGTGCCTTCATAAACGTCTTTACTGTGCAATTTTTGGAAAACACCAAAGATTTTCTCATTATGCTGCGGATCAAATCCAATTCCGTTATCGGCAAAACTAATGTGGCAGTACTTTTTATTTGGAACTAGTTTTTCATCCAGCTCTGAGCCGTTAGCCACTTTACTGCTAATTTTTATAACTAAAGGTTCTTCTTCTTTAGCAAACTTAATCGAATTGTAAATTAAATTTTCTAATAATTGTATAAACTGAAACGGAATTATACAAGCCAAGCCGTGTAAATCAGTTACAATGATTGCGTTTTTTTCTGAAATATTTTCATGCAGCGCATCCTGAACATCAGCAATAATTTTATTCAAATCAATAGTTTCAAAACTTCTGTCGACAATTGTAGTGCGCGAAAAAGTAAGGAGACTGTTAATCAATTCCCTCATTCTGTTGGTTGCATAAAGAATCCTGTTGAATTTTATTTTACCATCTTCAGATAAATTTGGGGCTTCGTTTGCTAATATAAGATTCGTAAACGTCTGTATTTTTCTTAAAGGTTCCTGAAGATCGTGACTTGAAATATACGTGAATGCGTCGAGTTCTGTATTTTTCTTTTTAAGTTCTTCAGCGTGTTTTTCTATTGCGGCATATTGCGCTTCAAGTTTTGTGTTGGCTTTTAAAATGATTTCGTTTAAGGCCCTGGTTTCTTCTTCTTTGGCTTGCAATTCCTGATTTTTTCGAAATAATTCGGTAAAAACCATCACTTTGGCCTGCAAAATTTCCGGAGATAAAGGTTTAATCATATAATCTACCGCTCCGGATTGATATCCTTTAAAAATATACTCGGTGGTATTCATATTGGCCGTCAAAAAAATAATCGGAACATGTTTTAGTTTATCGCTCTGGCGAATTAATTCTGCCGTTTCAAAACCATCCATTAATGGCATTTGTACATCCATTAATATGATCGCAAAATCCTGATTTTTCAAGAGAATCCGCAAGGCATCTTTTCCTGAAGATGCCTCGACGAATTTATAACCTCTGTCGGCGAGGATTACCTGTAATGAAAGCAGATTTTCTTTTTTGTCATCTACAATCAAAATTTTGATTGGATTATCTGCAATGATATTTTTCATTAATATCTAATTATTTAAGCCACACACGCATTAACGTGGATAATTGTTCAACATTTACAGGTTTTGTCATATAATCGGAAGCGCCGGATTCTATGCATCTTTGTCTATCGCCTTTCATCGCTTTTGCGGTTACGGCAATAATAGTCAGATCTTTATGTCTTTCGTCTTTTCTAATGCGTTTCATGGTTTCGTAACCGTCCATTTCCGGCATCATGATATCCATTAAAACAATATCAATCGATTCATCTTCATTTAGCATATCAATTGCTTCCTGACCGCTTTCTGCACTGATTACATCAAGTCCGTAACGTTCTAAAGCCGTCGTTAGGGCAAATAAATTTCGAACATCATCATCAACAAGAAGCACTCTTTTGCCTTGTAATACATCTTCTTTCAAATAGAAAGATTCAATTCTTTCGCGCATTTCTTCCGGAAGTTCCTTGTGAACACGGTGCATAAATAAAGCTGTCTGATCGACAAGTTCATCTATAGAATCTTTACTTTTTAAAATAATACTATGCGCAAATCGGTTTAATCTGGCTCTTTGTTTGCTGCTGACATCTCCGGCAGAGTGTACGATAATCGCTGTTTCCTGACCTGCAATGTTATTTTCAAGATCACTTATCAGATCTAATCCATCGGCATCTGGTAAAACCAAATCTAAGATAATACAATCAAATGATTTTTCGGTGATTAATGCAACGGCTTCTTTGGCAGATTTTGCACTTAAAACAACAATATCATCGCCATTAACCGCATCTAATATTCTGTTTAAGTCGTTTTCATTATCATCTACGACCAAAAGATTCTTTCTTTTCTTGTTCTTAAAATCGTGGATGTCATTAAATAAAAGTGTTAGCGAATCGTTTTTTACCGGTTTAAGAAGGAAGTTTCTGGCACCTCGTTTTAAACCTTTATTTCTTTCGTCTTCTCCCGAAATAATATAAACCGGAATATGACGCAAATTAAAGTCGGTTTTTAAGCGGTCCAGAATTTTCCAGCCGCTCGTATCCGGCATGTTCAAATCCATTGTTATCGCATGCGGATGAAACTGATTAATAAAGTCAATCACATCGTTTCCTTTTGTCGTAACGATGGCTTTGATTCCATTATTGTGTGCCTGTTCCAGCATGATTTTGGCAAAAGTCAGATTATCTTCTGCAATAAGTAAAACCTTGTCGTCCGGTTTAATATCGGTTCTGTCGTCGCCTACCTCATCCACAAAAAACAAATCAATATCAGATCTGTTGAATCTTTCTGAAGGTAATGATTTGATACGGCCTTTTACATCTTTTACATCCGTTTCTTCTTTTACGTCAATATTTTCTATTTCAGCAATATGAACATATTTTAAAGGAAGGAATAAAGTAAATTTACTTCCGGTATTCATTTCACTTTCGAGTTCGATACTTCCTCCCAATAAATCAGAAAGTCCGCGGCTAATCGATAATCCCAGACCTGTACCGCCATATTTACGGCTTGTAGAACCTTCTGCCTGTTGGAAAGCCTCGAAAATGATGTTTTGTTTTTCTTTAGAAATACCAATTCCCGTATCTGAAATTTCAAATGCCACTACATCTTCTGCCTGTTCCAGACTCAGATTATTTGTTTTCCAGTTGTTATTCGCCTTATAAATTTTCAGTTTAACTTCTCCTTTTTCAGTAAATTTGAATGAATTTGAAAGTAAGTTTTTCAAAATCTGATTCAAACGCTGCGAATCCGTTTCGATCAATTCAGGAAGATTTTCATCCATAATGATATTGAAACGAAGATGTTTCGCGGCCGAAATCGGGTTGAAAGTAGAAGCTACAAATCGGCTGATTTCTTCAAAACTAATTGGGTTATAATCCACAGAAATATATCCGGATTCGATTTTTGATAAATCCAGGATGTCGTTAATTAACTGAATAAGGTCATCTCCGCAAGAGTTGATTGTTTTCGCAAACTGAATTTGTTTTTCAGATAAATTTCCGTCGCGATTCGCAATTAATTCATTCGCCAAAATCTGCAAACTGTTCAGAGGAGTTCTTAACTCGTGTGACATATTCGCAAGGAATTCCGATTTATATTTAGATGTTAAAGTCAACTGATCTGCTTTTTCTTCCAAAGCTTTTCTCGCAACCTCAACTTCCTGATTTTTAAGCTCTACTTCCTCTTTTTGATTGGCTAATAAGAAGGCTTTTTCTTCCAGTTCCTCATTCGTATTTTTCAATACTTCCTGCTGACTTTTTAACTCTCCAGCCAATGATTGTGATTGTACCAATAATTCTTCGGTTCTTGAATTCGACTCGATCGTATTCAATACAATACCAATACTTTCTGTTAGTCCTTCAAGGAAATCTAAGTGTGTTTCGCTAAAAGTATCCAACGATGCGAGTTCGATTACGGCTTTTAACTGACCTTCAAACAATACCGGTAAAATGATCACGTCTTTTGGTTTTGCGTCTCCAAGTCCGGAGTTTATTTTGATGTAATCTTTAGGTACATTACTCAAAATAATTCTTTCTTTTTCGACTGCAACCTGACCAATCAATCCTTCACCCATTGCATATTGCGTTGGCGAATTTTTTCTTTTGATGTAAGCGTAAGATGCAATCAGATTCAGTTTAGAATCCATAAATTCCTCATCTTCCTGCAGAATATAGAAAAGTCCGTGCTGAGCGGTTACAACCGTCGCCAACTCCGAAAGGATTTTTTTAGTAACCGAATTCAATTCTTTTTGTCCCTGAAGCATTTGGGTAAATTTCGCCAAATTCGATTTCAGCCAGTCTTGTTCCTGATTACGTAATGTTGTCGCTTTCAGGTTCGAAATCATCTGGTTGATCGTATCTTTTAGGGCTTCAACTTCCCCTTTGGCTTCAACACCAATGGTTCGCGTTAAATCCCCTTGCGTTACCGCCGATGCCACCTCAGAAATCGCACGTACCTGCGTGGTCAAATTCGCCGCAAGCTGATTTACGTTTTCTGTTAAGTTTTTCCAGGTTCCCGATGCTCCCGGTACATTCGCCTGACCTCCCAGTTTTCCTTCTGCTCCAACCTCACGCGCCACAGTTGTTACCTGATCAGAGAAAGTTGCCAGCGTATCAATCATTTCGTTGATCGTATCGGTTAATTGTGCCACCTCACCTTTGGCGTCAATTGATAATTTTTGTTTCAGATTTCCTTTTGCTACGGAAGTTACAACTTTCGCAATTCCACGTACTTGCGACGTTAAATTAGAAGCCATTAAGTTAACCGAATCTGTTAAATCTTTCCAGGTTCCGGCAACACCTTTTACTTCCGATTGTCCTCCTAATTTTCCTTCAGTACCAACTTCACGCGCCACACGAGTTACCTCGGATGCAAACGAATTCAGCTGTTCCACCATCGTATTAAAGGTGTTTTTCAAATCCAGAATCTCCCCTTTTACGTCAACCGTAATAGGTTTCGAAAGGTCGCCATTTGCCACGGCTTTTGTAACCTCGGCAATATTACGCACCTGATCCGTTAAGTTCGATGCCATTTGATTCACCGAATCCGTTAAATCTTTCCACGTTCCTGCAACTCCGGGAACAAACGCTTGTCCTCCTAATTTCCCATCAGTTCCAACCTCACGCGCCACACGAGTTACCTCGGATGCAAACGCACGAAGCTGATCCACCATTGTATTTACGGTTTCTTTCAATTGAAGGATCTCTCCACGAACATCGGCCGTAATTTTCTTGGACATATCCCCGTTTGCTACGGCGATCGTTACCTCTGCAATATTACGTACCTGAGTCGTTAAGTTACCCGCCATCTGGTTAACCGAATCTGTTAAATCTTTCCACGTTCCGGCAACTCCCGGTACATTCGCCTGACCTCCAAGCTTTCCTTCTGTTCCTACTTCACGCGCCACACGAGTTACCTCAGAGGCAAATTCACGAAGCTGATCCACCATTGTATTCAGAGTTTCTTTCAATTGAAGAATCTCTCCACGAACGTCAACGGTAATTTTTCGGGACATATCTCCATTCGCTACGGCAATCGCCACATCGGCAATATTACGTACCTGAGCGGTTAAGTTACCCGCCATCTGGTTAACAGAATCCGTTAAATCTTTCCACGTTCCGGCAACTCCCGGTACATTTGCCTGACCTCCAAGCTTTCCTTCTGTTCCTACTTCTCTTGACACACGTGTTACCTCCGAAGCAAAGCCTCGAAGCTGATCCACCATGGTATTAATTGTATTTTTAAGCTCTAAGATTTCTCCTTTTACGTCTACGGTAATCTGGAGCGATAAATCGCCTTTTGCCACCGCCGTTGTTACCTCAGCAATGTTACGTACCTGACCCGTTAAATTCGATGCCATTTGGTTTACCGAGTCTGTTAAATCTTTCCAGGTTCCACCAACACCTTCTACCTGCGCCTGACCTCCTAGTTTTCCTTCGGTACCAACTTCACGCGCCACACGGGTTACCTCAGAAGCAAAGGAGTTCAGCTGTCCCACCATCGTATTAATGGTGTTTTTCAATTCCAGAATTTCCCCTTTTGTATCTACGGTAATCTGGCGTGATAAATCTCCTTTTGCGACGGCTGTTGTTACCTCGGCAATATTACGCACCTGACCGGTTAAGTTGGATGCCATTTGGTTCACAGAATCTGTTAAATCTTTCCACGTTCCTCCTACACCTTTTACTTTCGCCTGACCTCCCAGTTTTCCTTCCGTACCAACCTCAAGCGCCACACGCGTAACCTCGGATGAGAATGAGTTAAGCTGATCCACCATCGTGTTGATGGTTTTTTTCAACTCCAGAATTTCCCCTTCGGCTACAGCCGTAATCTTTTTCGATAAATCTCCATTGGCCACCGCAGTTGTTACCTCGGCAATATTACGCACCTGACCCGTTAGGTTCGATGCCATTTGGTTTACCGAATCGGTTAAATCTTTCCAGGTTCCACCAACTCCTTTTACTTTGGCCTGACCTCCAAGTTTTCCTTCTGAACCTACCTCACGCGCCACACGGGTTACCTCGGAACCGAATGAGTTCAGCTGATCCACCATCGTGTTGATCGTATTTTTAAGCTCCAGAATTTCTCCCGCAACGTTTACTGTAATTTTTTTAGATAAATCGCCTTTTGCTACCGCCGTTGTTACCTCGGCAATATTACGTACCTGACCAGTTAAGTTTGATGCCATTTGGTTTACCGAGTCAGTCAAATCTTTCCAAACTCCACCAACGCCTCGTACTCTTGCCTGACCTCCCAGTTTTCCTTCCGAACCTACTTCGCGAGATACACGCGTTACCTCAGAGGAGAACGAGTTCAGCTGATCCACCATCGTATTAATGGTATCTTTAAGTTCCAGAATTTCTCCTTTTACGTCTACGGTAATTTTTTTCGAAAGATCTCCTTTTGCCACCGCCGTTGTTACATCGGCAATATTACGTACCTGTCCCGTTAAGTTCGACGCCATCTGGTTAACGGAATCCGTTAAATCTTTCCAGGTTCCCCCAACTCCTTTTACCTGCGCCTGACCTCCCAGTTTTCCTTCGGTTCCTACCTCTCTCGCCACACGCGTTACCTCAGATGAAAACGAGTTCAGCTGATCCACCATCGTATTGATCGTATTTTTAAGCTCCAGGATTTCTCCTTTTACGTCTACGGTAATTTTTTTAGATAAATCTCCTTTCGCTACCGCCGTTGTTACATCGGCAATATTACGTACCTGACCCGTTAAATTCGAAGCCATTTTATTTACAGAATCCGTCAAATCTTTCCAAACTCCACCTACACCTCGCACTTTCGCCTGACCTCCCAGTTTACCTTCTGTACCTACCTCACGTGCCACACGGGTCACCTCCATCGAGAACAAATTCAGCTGTTTCACCATTCCGTTTACCTCTTTTGCAATTCTGAGGAATTCTCCCTGAAGTGGGTTTCCTTCAATAGAAAGCGGCATTTCCTGCGATAAATTTCCTTTTGCCACCGATGTAATTACGTGTGCAATTTCAATCGTTGGATGCACCAGATCTGAAATCAGGGTATTTACAGAATCAACGCAGGAACTCCACGAACCCCTTGCACCGTCAAGCGCGACACGATTGGTTAGTTTTCCTTGTTTACCAATGCTTTTCCCTACTTTTTGAAACTCAAAAACCATCCTTTCGTTCAGGTCAATAATTTCATTTAAAGTATCACAAATAGATCGTTTTACCCCACTTTGATCTGTTGGAAAACGCTGCGTAAAATTTCCGTTTTTTACCTTAATTAAAATCTTTAAAAATTCAGCATCTGTCAATACAGATTCTTCGAATTCTTCGGTTGCTTTTTTCATAATTCTTAATAAAATGAATTAAAATTTATCTTTGGTAATGGTTTGTTTGTGGTTTGGTGTTTGTTGTTTTTAATTTGTAGTCAATAGTCTATATCATATTGTCTAAAATCTAAATCTCACCTCTTTCTTCTATTCTCTTTCTTCTATTATCTTTCCTCTCACATACTTTCCAATAAAATTTTCCTCAAATGAAACTGCACAAAGGCATCCATAGAATCTGATCTTTTGGTGTTATCATTATAATTTAAAGGCTTAATAATGTAGCCTGAAATTCCGAGTTTTTCTGCTGCAAACCGGTCATCTCCTTCTGATGAAGTGGTCATTATAAAAACTTTCATGTCTTTTAATTTTTCATCTTCCCTGAGTACTTTCAAAAATTCTATTCCGTTCATTCTGGGCATATTAATATCCAAAAGAATCACAATCGGGTTTAGTTTTAAATCAGGATCTCTTAGCAATTTCAATGCTTCAATACCGTTGTATGCGGAATGCAGTTCGTATTCGATTTCTAATTTTTTTAAAGAACGCTCTACACTTATAATGTCGAGTTCGTCATCTTCTACTAATAAAATGGTCGGCTTTTTCATAATCTAACTATTTCTCCACGTAAAAATAAATTCGCTTCCTAAACCTAATTTAGATATTACAATAATATGTTCCTGCTGGTCGTCTATAATTTTTTTGACAATGGCGAGACCCACTCCGGTGCTTTCCTGTTCGTTTTGTTCGCGAAGTGTCTGGAATATTTCAAATATTTTTTGATGGTATTCAATGGCAATTCCAATTCCGTTATCTCGTACTGAAAATTCATAAAAATGAGAATATTGTCTACAATTGATTTCAATTACGGCATCTTCTCTTTGGGTATATTTTACGGCATTACTAATTAAATTGGCAAATACCTGTTCGAGTTTTATTCTTTCGGTAAATAATGCGGGCAAGTGTCCAATTTCAAGTTTAAAATTTCTCGGCACAATAGAATCTGCAATTTCATGTACCAGGGCATTGGTATCTATGCGTTCCGGCGGGACTTTGATATTTAACCGTGCGTAATCCAAAAGACCATTAATTAAGGCTTCCATTCTTCTGGTTTTCTGCGGAATTATAGCCAGATATCTTTTCAATTCAGGCGAAAGTTCTTCGTCTAAATCTTCTTCAATCCAGGTAATTACATTGTGAATGCCGCGTATGGGTGCTTTTAAATCGTGAGAAACGACGTAGGCAAACTTATTAAGTTCCGCGTTTCTGTTTTTAAGTTCGTGAATGTTTTTATCGAGTTTTCCGGACATGCTATTTAGCGATGATGCGAGTGCTGTCAGCTCATCGTTGCGGGTATCTTCTATGCTTGTAAATTTTCCTTTTGAGATATTTTCGGCCAGACTTACCATCGACGAAATACGTTTGGTAGTAATCTGCATAATGTAAAAAGTACTGCAAACTCCAACAATAATAGTTAAGGTCAGGAAAATAAGAGAAAAAGTTCGCGTATATCTCAGCGATGTGAGCAATTCATCACTATGGTGTCTTCTTCTTTTATATTCTACACGGTCGAATCTGGTAAATTTTTTAGAAATATCATCGTTAATTTTTTTTCCGATGTATTTTTTCATCGAATTTTCGAAGAAACTATCAAATGAATTCGGACCTTTTTTTCTGGCCTGAATGAGTTTTTGAGAATACAAAAGCCAATTTTTATGAAGCCTGTCAATGGAATCTAAAATTACCCGCTGCGGGTTATTATCTCCAATTCGCAGTTTTTGTTCGTTCAGTAAAAGCGGTACTATTTTTAGTCCTTTAAAATAAGCGTCTAAAAAAACATGATCATCTGTAACCAAATAACCTCTAAAAGCGCTTTGCATTTCGATGATTGCTTTATGTGTTTTGTTTGATGTACGGATTATTTCTTCTGACCGGGCCAGAAAATGCGAGTTAAGCTGCACTTTTTTTGACATCATATAATTGGTATATGAGTCTGCAACAGAGAGCAAAATTATCAGGGTAAATGCTAAAAGGATTTGGGTAGATAATTTCATTTTCAAAAATTAAACAGGCTTATGATTACTCAGGACTTATTTCTAAAAAATAAAAATAATAAAAATAAACAGATAGTTAAAGAAAGTTTTTGAAGTTATCTGTTCTGAGTACTTCCATAAGATTCGAAAAAAATTAAAAAACTATATCTGCTTAGCTTTGCTGGCATATTTGCTTAATATTTGCTTTAAGTCATTAAAATTGTTTGGTTTCGAAATATAATCATGCGCCCCAAGCTGTTTGGCTTCTCGCTTAATATCTTCAAGCTGAGAGGTAGAAAAAATAATAATCGGGATTTGCTGCAGTACTTCTTGTTTTTTTATTTCGGTTAAAAGTTCAAAACCGGACATAACAGGCATATTCAAATCAAGAAAGATAACATCAGGTTTTATTTCCCGCATTAATAGTTTGTGATATGCTTCTACAGGATCATTAATTGCTGTGTATGATGAGCTAGAAACAGCAAAAAGTGCTTCCATGAATAATTCACAATCATCTGAATCATCATCAATCTGCAGGAAATTTTTATATGTCATTGGTTTCATTCAATTTTTTTAGAGAACTTTATCATAAAACTATTTATTTCAGACTATTTCTCTTTTCTTTTGTGTATTTACTTTTGCTTCACTTTTAAAAAAAAACTCAATGATGCCAATAAATAATGTCAGACGCTTATTGTCTTGATATATCAAATGTAATAATTTAATTATTAATATAACCCGTATCTATCGAAATAAATATTTTGACAGAACTTACAGTTATAAATAATTCCGGATAATTATGGACTGATTTTAATTTTTAAATCTTTTTTTTTAGCGCACTTTTTCCATTGAATTTTTAAATCTTTTTTTTCGAAAAACTCCTTTAATCTTCAGTCATAAAAAAAACTCCTGCTTTATCAGCAGGAGTGTTTCAACAAATAATCTATTTCTAATTTTAAAGTACTCTGATTTTAATGTATTTGATTTATTTCTGTTCTGTTAAACCTCTTGTCAACCAACCTCTTTTATTTGCTGTTGCAATGGCATAAGGTGTAATCCAGAATAAACTGAAAGTGTAAAAAACACTGTATGAATATGCCCAAAGTGATTCTTTTAAATTATATCTTTTTGCATAAAAGAAAACCGGGAAACTCGATACAACTAAGATGCTTAATAAGGTTGAACTTAAAAATAATACTGGATGAATAGCAATGAAAAAGAACATAAACAATAAAAATGGATAAGACATTAACATTTTTAAAGATTGATTTATAAGCAATAATCTTGAACCAAATTTAGATCCTTCTCTAAAATTTGTAAAAACAAATTTAGACATTGCAATATTTTCACGAACATTACTTCTCGCCCATCTGATAAACATTTTGTATAATCCGGTGTATTCTTCAGGAACGTTTGTTAACACAGTAGCATTTCTTTGAAACAATACGTGATTACCTTGTTTTAAAATCATGTTTGTCATAGCGCGGTCTTCGCCGATGTCTGAAGGCTGCCCCATAAAAGTTTGATTGATCCATTCGTCAAGACATCCAAAAACAGCTGTTTTTCTGTAAGCTGCTGCGGCTCCCGGAGTACAAAGTACAGAACCCAGCATACTTTCGGCAGAACGCATGAATTCAAAACTCATTACGAAACTTACGTTTAGCATTTTAGGAAGAATTGCTTTTTTGTTATTCAAAACCTGCACGTTTCCTGCAACGGCTCCACATTTTTCATTAGTTACAAACGGGCTTACTAAATTTCTTAGTGTATCTGTTTTTACTATAGAATCGCTGTCTACGGTTACGAAAATATCTCCGGTTCCTAATTCAAATCCACGGTAAAGTGCGTGACGTTTTCCTCTGTTTTCCGGCTGTTGAAAAATCGTTAAGCGATCTCCTAATTTTATCTTTGCCTGCTGCATCCAGTACCATGTATCATCTTTACTGCCATCGTCGATAGCTAATAATTGCATTTTTTCTTCGGGATAATCGCTGTTGGCTAAACTTAACAAGGTATCCCAAACTAATTTTCCTTCGTTATATGCAGGAACAATTATAGTAGTGGTTGGTAATAATTCATCGCTTACAGATTCGATTGGTTTGTATTTAAGGTATAAGTAAACATTATAAAAGAATGCTCCTGACTGAAAGAAAAATAATAACATAGTAACAATTAAAAATGGATATCCCCATGTTGAATTTATTCTGTCTAATTGAAACTGATCGAAATCATCTTGTAAAAGAAATACAAAAAAGGCACCTGCAAACATTAAAAGAAATGTTCCTGCCAATACAAATAAGTTTAACTTATTTGAAGTTCGTGCAATTTTTTTTGTCGTGGTATCGTTATTAATACGAAATATGGAACTGTTTAAAAGTTGTTCGTCGTTACGTGTATCGCTTGTGGTATAGAATTGTTTTGAGATAATTGTTTCACTTTCCATATTGTGTCCTGATTTGTTTTTTATCTAAAGGCTTTTAAAATTCGGTGTTTCTATTTTTGATTAGAAAATTGTTTACTGAAACACATTATCTCAATTAGCAACCCATGTGCCATTATCTTTTTTAGCTGTAATTGAGCGTTTTACCTTATTTAACCACAAAACTTAGTGTGTAATTATTACACAAATTGATATACAGTACACACATTGTGTACCAATAAACACAGGCGTTTCTGCGGAAATACCAGATGTATTTTACCGCAAAGAACGCAAGAGTTTTATTCATAAGTTTTGGGAAAAGGAAGGTTCGCAAAGCTTTGTGTAAAACTTTGCGTCCTTTGCGTATCCCGAGGCTTCGGGATTGTACTCTTTGCGGTAAAAAACAATAATCCAAAATATTTTTTCTAAAATTTGTCCAATTCTGAAAGTTCAGTTGTCATTAGGGTATAACATTTAAATATTTATACCATGGAAACTAGAATTAATTTATTCGAAAAAGGTCAAAAAGCATTAACTCCTTTATTTGGAATTACCGTTTATTTGAAAAAATCAGGTCTTGAAAAATCACTTGTAGATTTAGTAGATTTTAGAGTATCACAAATTAATAGCTGTGCTTATTGTTTAGATATGCATTCCAAAGAAGCTTTGGCAGCCGGCGAAACTCCACAACGTTTATTTGGTTTAAGTGCCTGGCGAGAAACTCCATTTTATACAGAAAAAGAAAGAGCCGCTCTTGCTTATGCCGAAGCTGTAACAGCTTGTCACGTAACGGATGAAGTATATGCTGAAGCAGCGGCACAATTTTCTGATGAACAACTGATCGATTTAACTTTGGCAATTACAACCATCAACACATGGAACCGTTTAAATCTGGCTTTCCCAAATAATGTGGGATCTTACAGAGTGGGACAATTTGGATAAATAATCGAAGCTGTTTTTTTATATGAGGTAAAAGAGTAAATTTATGTCTTTGATAAAAAACAGCTTTTTTAGTTTAAATATGTGTCACAGATTAAAGAATTAAAAGATTATTTCACGCAGATTTTAGCAGACTTAAATTGGATAATTATCTGCATTCATCTGCTTAAATCTTTTTAAAATCTGCGTGAAAAATATTAGCCACAGATTAAACAATTATTAAACACACAGAAAATTTTTAATTTAAAAAAATAAATCCAATGAATGAGTTTTTGTTAATTTTCAGAAGAGATTTTACAACAAAAGAAATACAGCCTTCGCCGGAAGAAATGCAACAGCACTTTCAGCAATGGCAAAACTGGTTTGGAAGCCTTGCAGCACAAGATAAACTTGCAAGGCCCCTACAACGCTGGGACGGACAAGGAAGAATTGTAACGAATAATAAAAACGTTACAAACGGTCCATACGTAGAAATCAAAGAATCTATTGGCGGAATGATCACCGTGAAAGCCAAAGATTATGACGAAGCCGCTACAATTGCACAAGACTGCCCTATATTAAATTTAGGCGGAAATGTCGAGATTAGAATGGCGGTTAGTGAATTTTAGATTTTAGATTTTAGATTTTAGATTTTAGATTTTGCCAAACCTGACAGGTTTTTAAAACCTGTCAGGTTTACTAACAATACGTAAAATCAAAGAATCACGGTTATTTGCATCTTTGTCAAAGTTTAAAACTTTGACAAAGATTTACGGTTACAAAACGAATTGGAATTTTCACCACATGAAAGAAAACAAAGAACTCATACCAAACCTATTCAGAACGGAATATCAAAAAATAGTTTCGGTGCTTTGTAATTTGTTTGGAATTCATCATATTGAAATTGCCGAAGATATTGTGAGTGATACTTTTTTGGCTGCAGCCGAAACCTGGGCCATGAAAGGAATTCCGGAGAATCCTACTGCCTGGCTTTATACGGTGGCAAAAAATAAAACCAAGAATTACTTTAAGCGAAATGATGTTTTTGAAAAGAAAATCGTAACCGAAATAAAATACAATACATCTTTGAATAATCCGGAAATCGAAATTGATTTATCGGAACAAAATATTGCTGATAGCCAATTGGCGATGATATTTACGGTTTGCAATCCCTGTAATGCAAACGAAGCCCAAATTGCATTGGCATTAAACTTATTATGCGGATTTGGAATCAATGAAATAGCTGATGCATTTTTATCAAATAAAGAAGTGATTTACAAAAGAATAAATCGCGCCAAGGAAAAACTCAAAGAACAAAACATTAAAATTCAGCACCCGAATTCGGTTGAAATTCAGGAAAGAATTAACACGGTTTTAAAAACCATTTATCTGCTGTATTCTGAAGGTTATTATTCGACTTCGCAAAATACAACTTTACGCAAAGATCTTTGTGCCGAAGCCATGCGCCTCACCTATTTACTGATTCAGAATGAAAGTACCAATTTGCCTTCAGCGAATGCTTTAATGGCTTTGATGTGTTTTCATTCGTCAAGATTTGAGGCAAGAACTTCTGAAAACGGCGAAATTATTTTGTATCAGGATCAGGATGAATCACTTTGGAATCAGGAATTAATCGAGAAAGGAATTTATTTTCTGAGTAAATCATCCGCCGGAAATACACTTTCTAAATACCACCTTGAAGCCGGAATTGCTTATTGGCATACCCAAAAAAAGGATACGCCCGAAAAATGGCAGCATATTCTGGAATTGTACAATAATCTTATTATTCTGGAATATTCACCAATTGTGGCTTTAAATCGAACTTATGCCTTATCAAAAGCAACCAGTAAAGAAGAAGCGATTATCGAAGCAGAAAAACTTAATTTATCAGACAATCATTTCTATTATTCTCTATTGGGGAATTTATATACGGATGTTGACAACAAAAAAGCGCATCAACATTTTCAAACGGCTCTTGGCTTAGCCAAAACAATAGCTGATAAAAATATCATCAGAAAAAATATTCAGCAACTTTCGTTGATTTGATTTAAAAAATTCTTAATTTCAATTAGAGAATTCCACAATGTTTACATTATCTTTTATGATTAGTTAAATAGGCTGTTTTTTTTTAATAAGTGACTTCAAAATCATTCAAACAGCTGTTAAAAGTTTAATAAATGTTAATGTTAAATAACACAGGAAAACGTATATTTGAGTAAACAGAATATTTTATATCGTGCAAAAACAGACAAAATCACATAGTTTTATTTTTCCAAAAACTCCTACCGGAGTAGACGGCCTTGATGAGATTACTGATGGTGGATTTCCAAAAGGACGACCAACTTTAATCTGCGGCGGTGCCGGTTGCGGAAAAACATTGTTATCCATGCAATTCCTTATAAAAGGGATTACAGACTATAACGAACCCGGAGTTTTCATGTCTTTTGAAGAACCTTCGGATGACCTGACCTTGAATGTAAAATCTCTTGGCTTTGACCTCGAACAGCTTAAAGCTGAGAAAAAACTCGTTGTCGATCATGTCAGAGTTGAAAGATCTGAAATTGAAGAAGCAGGAGAATATGATCTTGATGGTTTATTTGTCAGATTAGGATATGCTATTGACTCAATTAAAGCAACCCGTGTTGTACTTGACACAATCGAATCTTTGTTTGCCGGCCTTGATAATCAAGCGATTCTGCGTGCCGAATTGCGAAGATTATTTCATTGGCTTAAAACCAAAGGTGTAACAGCGGTTATTACAGGCGAGCGCGGTGAAGCAACTCTTACACGCCAGGGATTAGAAGAATATGTTTCGGATTGTGTTATCGTTCTTGACCATCGTGTTATCGAACAGGTTTCGACCAGAAGACTTCGAATTGTAAAATATCGCGGATCGACACATGGAACGAACGAATATCCTTTTTTAATTGATGAGGACGGAATTTCAGTATTGCCTATTACATCCTTAAAATTGAATAATGAAGTTTCCTCAGATGTAATTCCAACGGGAGTTCCGGGCTTAGACAATATGTTTCAGGGCGGCGGATTTTATCGCGGAAGCAATATTTTAGTTTCAGGAACTGCGGGAACGGCCAAAACTACCATTGGTTGCTATTTTGCGAATAAACAATGTGAAAATAACGAACGTGTTATTTATTTCGCTTTCGAAGAATCACCACAGCAATTGGTTCGCAATATGAAATCAATAGGTATTGACCTTGGGAAATATATAAAAAAAGGGAATTTGCAAATTCATTCTTCACGCCCGTCATTAAATGGTCTTGAACTGCATTTGCTTACCCTTAGAAAATTTATTAAAGATTTTAAGCCTACAACCATAATTATCGATCCTATTAGTAATCTTATTACCGTGGGAAGCGAGCAGGAAGTCCGTTCGATGCTGGTAAGGCTCATAGATATGCTGAAAGCAAATAATATTACGGCACTTTTTACGTCTTTAAATAAACAAACAGACAATTTTAGACCGGACCTTGCCGAAGAATCTGTGTCGTCTTTAGTCGATACCTGGATAACGGTGCGTGATATGGAAGGAATTGGTGAAAGAAACCGTGGAATCTTTATTGTAAAAGCCCGTGGAATGGGTCATTCTAATCAGGTCAGAGAATTTGTAATTACAAGTAAAGGAATTGAACTGCTTGATGTAGAATTAGGTCCGCAGGGAATATTGACGGGATCTGCCAGAAAAACACATCAGTTCAAGAAAACAATTTCTGATATCAAACTACAAAATGAAATTAGCAGAAAAGACAGAGAAATTGAACGCAAACGCAGAGTTCTTGAAGCTAATATAGAAGCACTTAGAAACGAGTTTGAGTCGGCAGAAGAAGAATTAAGTATCCTTAGAGCAACTGAAGAATTGCAGGAAAAACTGAGTTCTAAGAAAAAATAAGAAAAATGAAAAAGGAAGTTATAGCCGAATGGCAATTGCTGCTTTATATCGCAGGCCAGACGCCAAAATCGATCAAAGCACTTGAAAATATAAAAAAATACGCCGAAGAATATTTGGCAGGAAAATATAGTATCGAAATTATAGATTTACTTAAAAGCCCGCAATTGGCCGAAGGTGATCAGATTTTGGCTGTTCCTACATTGGTCAGAAAATTTCCTGAACCTATTCGCAAAATTATAGGTGACCTTTCTAATGAAGAAAGAGTGTTGGTTGGACTCAATATTAAACCTATAAAAGCGTTATAATGGACAACCCAGCTGATGTTACAAAACCGGAAAAATACAAGTTCATGCTTTTTGTTTCGGGTATGTCTGTAAAATCAGGGCATGCAATAGAAAATTTACGAATAATATGCGACAAATACCTGACTAATAATTTTGAATTAGAAATTATAGATATAAGTCGGGATACAGAACAGGCCGTAATACATCAAATTGTAGCAATACCTACATTGATTAAAATAGGTCCTGCCCCAAGAAGAATCATTTTAGGTGACTTGTCAGACAAAGAAAAAGTATTACAAATACTAAATTTAAGGGAACAAATTTGAGTGATAATAACAAACATATAGAATCTTTATTAAAAGAAATAGCAGCATTAAAAGAAGAACTTTTTGAATCAACCAGTATCGTTGAAGCTATAAAAGTTGGCGATGTTGATGCATTGGTAGTAAATAATAATGGAGTTCCGCAGCTTTATTCACTTGAAACTGCAGATTATACTTTCAGGCTTCTTATTGAAAAATTCAGACAGGGAGCTTTGAGCATTTCAAGAAATGGTTTGATACTTTACTGCAACGATTATTTTTCAGAACTTGTAGGTGTGCCTTCAGAAAAAATAATTGGGAACTATTTACAGGAATATTTTAATAATTCAGACCATTTCGGATCTCTGATCGAAGCACTGAAATACGGCATTTCAACACACGAAATTTTATTTAAAACCAATTATAGTACAAAAACTTTTCCGGCATCTATCTCTGTAACAGATCTTGAGCCTTCTGTACAGGGATTAGGTATTGTGGTTACAGATTTAACCGAAAAGAAAAAACATGAGGGTGCTTTAATAAAACACCAAAAAGAGCTTGAGGAAAAAATAAGTGAATTAAACCGGATAAATGCCAATCTTGAAGAATTTATTCATGTAATATCGCATGATTTAAAAGAACCGCTTCGAAAAATAGTGATGTATAATGAAAGAATCGACGCAAGTTATCTTTCAGAATCAGATGCTAAATTTTTGAATATCATGAAATTATCTACTTTAAGATTAAATTCTCTTGTAGATGATTTAGTTCGCTACTCATCACACACGGCACAGGAACAACGCGCAGAACTGAATTTGGTCGAAGTAATTTCTGAAGTTACGGATGATCTTGAAATTATTATCAGCGATAAAAAAGCGGAGATTCAAATTGGGAAACTACCCAAAATATATGCCTCAAAAGTACAAATGCGCCAGCTTTTTTCTAATTTGATTTCAAACGCTATTAAATATTGCAAAAATGATATTCCGCCTATTATAAAAATTTTTCAAATCGATCATCCTGAATCTGAAGATCCAAATCAGGACAGTAAATTTGTAAAAATCCAGATAAAGGATAACGGTATCGGAATGGAGAAAAACCATCTTATTAAAATTTTTACTATATTTCAGCGTCTGCACGCCAAAAATGAATATTCCGGAAACGGTATTGGTCTCGCAATTTGTAAAAAAATCATGGAAAACCATTCAGGAAATATAACCGTAGAAAGTATTATGAATGAAGGAACCACATTTAACCTTTATTTCCCAATTCGATAAAATGCTAAAATTAAATAATTTACATATTATTATTGCCGAAGACGACAATGATGACGCAGATGTAATCGTTGAAATTTTTAATAAAAACCCTGATTTTACAAAAATTAGCCTGGTTTCTAACGGTGAAGAACTTTTAAATTATCTAAAAGATACTACGAATGAGAACCCGGATATTATTCTTACAGACATAAATATGCCCATTTTGGATGGTATTGAAGCCTTGCAGGAAATTTTAACCGACAATGATTTAAAAACTATTCCGTGCTTTGTATATTCAACAAGTATCAATCCGTCTTATAAAGAAAAATGCGATATGCTTGGCGTAAAAGCCTATCTAATAAAGCCTTATTCTCTGGAGGCTTTTGAGGAAATTCCGAAAAAAATTATTCAAATTATCGAACAGCAATAGTAAAGCCACAGATTAAAAGATTAAAATGATTTTTTTTACGCAGATTCTACAGATTTGAGCAGATTTAAATTTAAAATTGTCAGCTTAAATCTGTAGAATCTGCTTTAATCTTTTTAAATCTGCGTGAAATAAATAAACTTTGCCTCTTTTCGGTAAAAATTAAATTTGCTCAAACTTTTTCAATTGCAATAATTGGTTTGTCACTTGTTTTATCCAATGTTGTTGATTTTTGTGATTCCCCAAAACTTCATTATCGTACAAATCCTGATAATTATGGCACTTTTCGATATTCGATTTATAGATTTCGTCATACTTTGCAAAATTCATAACCTTTTTGGTACTTAAACTGTCAAACGATTTTCTTATTTTTCGAACATATAATTCTGTTATATCAAAATGTAATTGCTCGTGGGCTAACATTTTCACATCATCAGTTACAGTCCACGATTTACTCTTTATAAATTTACTTTCGATTTTATAATCTTTGGCATTATGAAATTCAAAATCCATTGTAGAACAAGTTACAGCCACAGTAAATTCTACAGGGTTTTCAGGAGGAATTCCTTTAAAATCTTCCCAGATTAATTTTCTGTTTTCAGACCAGACAAGTTCATCACTTTCATCACTTTTCGCGTTTTTATAAAAGACTGTATTTGAACAACACATGACAATAAGTAAAGGCAAAATAAGGGTCTCTTTTATTATTCTCATTTTAATATATTTATAAAGTCAAAGCTTTAAAATCACTTTCTTTTTTCTATTCTCTATTCTCTTTTTTCTATCCTCTTCATTTATTCTGAATAACTCAAAAGTATCAAATAATAATCAAAACGGCATAAATAATAATTGGTGTTATGATAGTTGAAAACAAATTATACATTTGTCTCACAACAACCAAAAACCAAACCAGGTGAATCTAAAACTACGTTTAACCGTTTTCTTATTATTTAGTTTTATTGGCGGTATTGCAAATGCTCAAAATAATCAAATCGATAGGTTGCAGCGCATTTTACGTGTTACAAAAATTGATACTGCAAAGGTCAATCATTACAATACAATCGCCGATTTATACAAAGAAATCAATCCGGATTCTACTTTATTTTATGCGCAAAAGGCAGCCGTTTTAAGTACTAAAACAGGGTATAATTTTGGTTTGGCAACTGCTTTTACAAACAAAGGTAATGCTTCTATTATTCTTGGAAATTATGCTGTCGCCCTGAAATATTTTAAAGATTCTCAAGCAGAATTCGGGATTGCTTTACAGCAAAATCCTGATAATAAAGAAACCATAAAGGGTTTAGCCCGCTCTTATGCAAGCTCCGGCGTAGTATATTCTGAACAAAGCAACTACGTTCTGGCTTTAAAAAATTATGAAGAAGCGCTGCAATTATATCAGAAAATTAAAGAACAGCAAAGTATTTCTAAAGTACTCAACAATATTGGAATTGTCTATAAAGCGCAGTTAAATTATCCTAAAGCACTTTACTATCTCAAAGAAGCCTACAAAATACAAGTATCTCTTGGTGAGGTAAATGCGCCCGTTACCTTAACTAATATTGGGGTTATTTATTTTGAAAAAGGCGAATATGAAAATGCTGTTCATTATTATGAAAAAGCAAAAAGAGGTTTTGAAAAAAATGATAATAAACGTGGATTTGCGCTCTTAAATAATTATTTGGGCGATTATTACATCAAACAAAATAATCAGTCTCTGGCTTTGGAATATTACCGGAAATCATTGGCTTCTTACGAAGAAATTCAGAATAAATTTGGCGCTTCTCTCGCTTTATTTAATATTGGTTTATTATTACAAAAACAGCAAAAATATAGCGAAGCACTTCCTTTTGCCATTAAATCATTAGCGTATGCGAAGGAAATTGGCGTTCAGGACCAGACTTTTCATACAGAGAAATTACTGAGTGAATTGTATGAATCCTTAAACGATTCGAAAGCAGCTTTAACACATTACAAAAATTACATAATAGCCCGCGACAGCATCAATAATCAGGAAACAAAGACAAAGTTTGCCAAAGCCGAAATGAATTATGAGTTTCATAAAAAAGAGGCTTTACTTTCTGAAAAACACAAAAGAGAAATTCAGTTGGTTGTTTTTTCTATTCTTGGCGGATTATTATTGATTGTTTTAGGTTTGGTAATTTACAACAGAATGCAGGTAAAACGCCAGCTTACACTTAAAAAAGAAGTAGCCGAATACGAACAGAAAGCATTGCATTTGCAAATGAATCCGCATTTTGTTTTTAATTGCCTGAGTTCTATTTCGAGTTTTATTGTTCAGAACGGAACTGATTCTGCACTAAAATATTTGTCTAAGTTTTCAAAATTAATGCGGCTTACGCTCGAATATTCAAAAGGTTCATTGATTCCGATTGATAAAGAAATTGAAAGTTTACAGAATTATTTAGAACTCGAACAGCTTCGCTTTCAGGATAAGTTTGAATTTGAAATTCAATCGACAGAAAACGTAGAATTTAATATGGGGCTACCGCCGTTATTGATTCAGCCTTTTGTAGAAAACGCGATTCTGCACGGCATGGTTCCCAAAGAAGGAAAAGGAAAAATCAGTGTGAATTTTGATGTTCAAAACGAGCAATTGGTTTGCACAATTACAGATGACGGAATTGGTTTATCTGAATCTAAGCTTTTAAAAGAAAACTCGGTTACGGCACATCAGTCGATGGCACTGGAAATTACAAAAAAACGTTTGAAAATCATGGAATCCATGACTTCCAAATCGGCAAAAATCGAGATTATCGAACTCCATTCGGCACAACAAAAAACAGGAACAAAAGTTACATTATTCCTGCCTATTCAATACATTTCATAATAAAATAATACCCAAAATATGATAACAGCATTATTAATCGACGATGACAAACATTTAAGAACCGGACTAAAAGCGCTTTTAGAACGTTACACGAATGATATTTTTATTGTTGGCGAGGCCGAAAGTGTAAAAACCGGAATTGCTGCAATAGAAAAATTAAATCCGCAGGTTATTTTTCTGGATATTCATTTAACAGACGGAACCGGTTTTGATATTCTCGAACGTCTTTCTAAAGCAAACGGAAAACTAAAATCGCATGTTGTTTTTATTACCGCGCACGAACAATATGCCTTGAAAGCTTTTAAGTTTAGTGCTTTAGATTTTATTCTGAAACCTGTTGATCCCGAAGAACTGCAGCTTACAATGGCCAAAATAAAAGAAGCAGTAGGGAAAAATAATTCATTTGAAAACATCGATTTATTGCTGGAAAACATTCGCAAAAAAGTCGATAATTTTAAGAGAATTGCCTTATCAACAAGCGACGGAATTCATTTATTTGAGGTTTCGGATATTATTCGATGTGAAGCCAAAATAAATTATACCCAATTCTTCATCAAAAACCACAAACCTGTTTTGATATCAAAAACACTTAAGGAATATGAAGAATTACTGGCAGAACACGGTTTTGAACGCATTCATCAATCGCATTTAATCAATTTATCTTATCTCAAATCGTACATTAAAACAGATGGCGGATATGTGATCATGGCAGATAATGCCAATATTCCGATTGCTCAGAGCAAGAAAGAAAAGTTACAGGAATTAATCAATTCACTTTAAAAAATCGTCCCCGATATTTTCTAACCAATACCCAAACGACTACACCATTATGATAAAAAAATTACTCTTTTTGGCATTACTGTTTTCAACAATGGTAAATGCCCAGACTGTCTCTGTTCCTGACGCAGCCTTTAAAGCAAAATTACTGGAAGCCAGTGCTACAAATATTACAGCATTTAATGAAGCCGGAACTGCTATAAAAATTGATACTAACAATGATGGAGAAATTCAAAATAGTGAAGCATTAACGGTATACAGACTACGTGTTTGGAATGCTTCTATTATGGATCTTACCGGAATTTCGAGTTTTACCAATCTTAAAAATTTAGATTGTACCAACAATATTCTGCTGAATCTGGATGTAAGCAGTTTAACAAATCTGACAACTTTAAACTGCTCCGGAAATTTTATTGCTACGTTAGACCTTAGCGCGCTGTCTAATCTTACGCAGCTATTTTGCGACCAAAACAGACTTAGTACTTTAAACTTAAATGGTTTAACAAAAATCAGTACTTTACTATGCAGCAACAATCAGTTAACAAACCTTAATTTATCGGGCATGACTGATTTGACTGCTGTTATTTGTGAAAACAATAAACTGGTCAATCTTAACGTAAGCGGATTACTAAATCTTAAAACCATAATCTGCAGCACCAACAATCTGGCAAATTTAGATTTAAGCTCTACAACAAATTTAGAGCAATTGCAATGTGGCCGTAACCTTCTTACAAGTCTTAATGTTAGCACTTTAACCAAACTTACCAATCTATCTTGTTTTTACAATCAAATTACAAGTTTAGATGTAAGCAATTGTACAAAACTTACCAATTTAAGCTGTGGCGAAAATAGTATTGCAACTTTAAATTTAAACAATTTAACAGAACTTGCCTCTTTAGAATGCTCCTATCTCCCTAATAATTTAATCATTAACGGAACAAACTTAAATTCGCTTAAAACCTTTCAATATACAGGTCCAAATTCAGTTTTAACCCTAAACGGATTTCCGGCAATTCAGGATCTGAACCTGACTTTAGCGCAGCCAACTGTAACCTTAAACGTATCAGGTTTAAGCAGTGTTGCTAATTTATATATGTTTGGAAACCCAACGACCAATTTAACTGTAAACGGTTCCGGCGTGACGTATCTTAAATCGCTAAATTGTTCTAATAGTCAGCTTATCACCTTAACTTTAAACGGATTAAGTAATTTAGCTTCGTTAAATTGCAGCAATAATAAATTAACCACTTTAAACCTTTCTAATTTAGCAAATCTTGAATATCTGGATTTTGGACGAAATAAAATCACCACTCTCAATTTAAGTTCAACTCCAAACTTAAAACATTTAGATGTTAACAATAACAAACTTGCCAGTTTAGACGTAAGCGGATTATCAAACCTTGAATATTTAGATTGTTCGAATAATGCTTCGACAGATATTATTGGTAATCAAATTACATCATTAGCAATTGCTGGATTAACCAAGCTTAAATATCTGGATTGTTCTAATTATTTATTTGACGGAGTTTTGGGTGCAGCAGGTAACATAATCACTTCTTTAGACGTTAATAATTTGGTTGAGTTAGAACAATTAAAGCTTTCAAAAAATCGTCTTGCCACTTTAGTCGTAAACGGATTAACCAATCTTACCAATTTAGATTGTTCGTATAATTTGCTGACTAGTTTAGATTTAATAGGATTGACAAACATTACACAATTAAATTATTCTCATAATTTATTGTCGAATTTAAACATGACAGGCTTAGTTAATATTACAGAACTGAATTGTTCTTACAATAAAATAACGACACTAAATGTGGAAAGTATGCCCAATCTGACCAGATTATATTGTGGTAATAATTTGCTTGTAAACTTAAGTTTGAATGGTCTTACACAACTAAATTATTTATATTTAGATAACAACAAAATTACCGCACTTGATGTAAATTCGTTTACAAACCTGATCCAATTAAGCTGCAGCAGCAATGAATTAACTACTATTGATGTCAGCAACTTAAACAATCTTAAATATTTTCATTGCAGCGGCAATAAACTAACGAACCTTAATGTAAGTTCTCTGTCTAATTTGATCGATTTATCCTGCGGTTATAATGAATTAACAAGTCTGGATGTTTTACCTCTTACCAATCTTGCTTTTTTTCAATGCGAACACAATCAGCTTACAAGTCTTGATGTCTATACTTTAACCAATCTTGTAGAATTAAATTGTGACTTTAACCAGTTAAGTACTATTGATGTAACGGCTTTGGCAGAATTACGAAATCTGGCTTGTCGCGGGAATTTGCTTACTAACCTAAATTTAAATAATGCACCAAAACTGGAAGGATTATACTGTAGTGAAAATCAAATTACAACGCTGGATTTAAGCCTGCAAAACAAACTGAATTATTTATGGTGTTATAATAATGCGCTGAATACTTTGTTCATCAAAAACGGAAGCAATGAAGGCGATTTAAGATTTTATGGCAATCCAACCTTAGCCTATATCTGTGCAGATGAAAATCAGTTAGCCAGGATTCAAACCGAACTGAATAATTTAAACATGACGGCAACGGTATCTAATTCGTACTGTAGTTTAAGCCCCGGCGGACCACATAATACTTTAATTGGAACAACCATTTTTGATGGCAATAACAACGGCTGTAACCTCAATGATCCTTTGCATCCCAACATTAGAATAGACATTAACGATGGTACAACTATTGGAAGTGCATTTACTAACACCGAAGGAATTTCGACTTTTTA
>Ga0247741_1000061_pt1 | contig 86756 bp, 73 predicted proteins | sample UWRJL213509R2_FD_180945 | JGI IMG/M metagenome (GOLD analysis project Ga0247741, IMG submission 180945) | Plant litter microbial communities from Arlington Agricultural Research Station in Wisconsin, United States - UWRJ-L213-509R-2 | ecosystem: Environmental > Terrestrial > Plant litter >... | reverse complement strand
ATGGTTTGTACCATGCTTTCGGCACGATGCTGCTCTATCCAGTCGAGCACGCCGGTTTTGTCAAAAAAAAGATACATGGCATAAGCTCCGTAAGCAATTATGCCAAGCAGATAAGCTTTTGGATAAAATCTCTTTTGCGCCGCCTTATAGCATAAAACAGAACTGTACAAATATATAGGCATCCAAACGTAAGGGTCGGGATCGTTGTATTGCAGTGCCGCAAACAATATAAACAGTACACAAAAAATAAGGTTAAATGCTTTCACCAGACTAAGATAGTACTGTAAGCTAATTACTATAACAGTTTTTTGCAGGTAGCCACCAATACGCCCTTGTCGTACAGCTCCAGGTTGCCTTCTTTATCTATTTTGTAGCTTTCGTCGGGCCTTTCAACACTTACGTATTTGTCGCCATCCTTTTTTATTTCGCTTGCCGCAGGGGTAATAGGCGGGGTATCGTTCAAGGTTAAATTGGTACCGGTAAAGGTAATAGCCTGTATATATACTTTATGGCCGCTGCTTATCACCTCATAGGCAATTTCCTCGCCCTTGTCAGACTTTATGGCTTCATCATGCCATGCGCCAACCAACTTGCCCGAATCAACTTTCATTGGTGCCGTTTTAACGGTGGCTGTGCTATCTGTTTTGGCAGCTTCTGTTTTAGCAGACCTGTTGCATGATGATGCAATGGTAATTACAAGAACTGCCAGGGCTGATATTTTTGCAAAACGGGTTATAAAGTGGTTCATAGGGTTAACTTATTAAAAGGCCGAAGATAACAATTACTACGTTACCCGTTTTTCTGTGCAATGTCAGATTATAAGTATATCTAACCCGTGCCACAATTTTTTTATATTAGTACCGATGAAAACCCTAAGCCCGCTTAAATTAATTTATTGCCTTTTAATACCTGTTATGCTGCAAAGCTGCAGCAATGAAATAGGTGCCTGGAAAAACGAACAGATAAAACAAAGCAACCGCGACGAACTGCACGAGCTTAACAAGCAGGTGTTTAAATATCTGAAAGCAAACGACACCAAAAGCCTGGGTGCTTACCTTTCAAAAGAACTGCTGGACGATAATTATGCTAAAGGCACATTAGAATCAATAGGCCTGCAGTTAAATAAAGATAGCTTTGTAGTATTTAACGATTACTACGTTGTAAATAAGTACGTTGGTGCCGATACCATCAATAACAAAGATCTGGGTGTAAATAGTTTCCGGCTGGTTTATCCGGGCACGGCAGAAGAGATGTATATATCCATGTTTGTGCCTAAGGATGCTGCTACGCCAAATAAAGGCATGATCACAACTGTGTATGCGCATTACCCGTATGGGTGGAAGCTAAGCAGTATTACGGCCGGTATATACACCATAAACGGTAAAACCGCCCCGCAGCTTTACGAAAAAGCCCGAAAAGAATACGATGAAAATTACCTGTTTGCTGCAGCAAATACCATGGGCCTTGCTACCAGTTGCAGCCGGCCGAATGACATATGGCAATACATGAACGAAACCGAGATATACGATTTTAGTAAAACGGTAACTAATGCAGCTAATGCAAAGTTTCATTTCCCAATGGTATTAAACCAGGTAAGCTCGAAACCACGTATCATCAGGATGTATAACAATACTTCTAATGAGGGCACTTACCCCATCATCTGTTACATCACCAAAATCAACCTGAAAGATGTTGCGGCCCTTAACAGGGAAAACGATGAGATAAAAAAAATTATAGGCACCCTAATGCCGGGGATAGACAAGAGTACAAAATTTTTGTATTACGCTGCTTATAATGAAATGCCCGCGAGCAACAAGGTAGTGCCGCATTACGATATTAAAGACACGCCCAGGTAGTTAATTCTTATCCACAAATTTTAAATTGCCTGCGTTATACCTGTCGCCTGTATCGGGGTATTTCTTCAATAAAGCTTCAATATCGTGCAGGTTTTTGGCAGATAGTGCTACATCAACGCTGCCGGCGTTTTCCTGCAGGTATTTGCGCTTTTTGGTGCCGGGTATAGGGATAATGTTTTCGCCTTGCGCTAACACCCAGGCAATAGCCAGTTGGGCTGAGGTGCAATTAAGGCTTTCGGCAATAGTAGCAAAACCTTCGGCCAGCAAACGGTTATTGTCTGCATGGTCCTGCTGGTATCGGGGCAGGGTTTTGCGGAAATCGCCTTCTTTTAATTCGCTTACATCCAGTTTATTAGTTACCAGTCCGCGTGCCAGGGGGCTAAAAGGGATAAAAGAAATAGCCAGTTCTTTACACAGTGGCAGTATTTCACTTTCCACATCACGGGTTAATAATGAGTATTCGCTTTGCAGGGCTGCTATAGGGAGCACGGCATGTGCCCGGCGGATACTGGCCGGCGACGCTTCAGAAAGCCCAATGTATTTTACCTTGCCTTCTTTTACCAGCAGGGCCATGGCGCCAACCGTTTCTTCTATGGGGATGTTCTGGTCTACACGGTGGGTGTAATACAGGTCTATTACATCTGTTTGCAGGCGTTTCAGGCTGGCCTCAACCGCAGTACGCATATATGCAGGCGAGCCATCAAAGCCGGTAAGCTTACCGGTGCCATCAGCAGTAAAACCAAATTTTGTGGCTATGAAAATTTTATCGCGATTGGGTTTTAATACCTGCGAGATCAGTTTTTCGTTTTGCCCGTTGCCGTAAACATCGGCAGTATCCCAAAAGTTAATACCCAGTTCAAGGGCTTTATGCAGGGTAGCTATTGATTCTGCATCATCCGGTTCGCCATAAGCATGGCTCATGCCCATGCAACCTAAGCCAATTGCTGATAACTGTACATCGGTATTGCCTAAAGTTCTGTATTTCATGGTTGGTGGTGTAAATGTTTTATGAAGATAGGGGGTGCATCTAAAATAAGCAACGCAATGCGCGCCATGTTGTTGTAATGTTTCATTAAACTGACAAAAAGCAAGTTTTTTTAACCACAAAGGACACAAAGATTTTCGCAAAGAACACAAAGTAACTTTAGTAAAGTTGATCGGCCTTCGCTCCCCTTGTGTTTTTCTCTTCGTGTTCTTTGTGGTTAATAATAAATAGCATTAATAACTATCATTCCTATTATCACCATAAAAGCAGATATTTGAAACTGCTAACCAATTACCTCTTCTGCTATGAAAATTCGTATCCTATTAGCAACACTCATACTTGCATTTGCCTTTAATGTATCGGCACAAACAAAACGGCTTACCTATTGCAACCCGCTTAATCTCGATTACGGTTATACGCCATTTGATACATTTGCAGCCTGGGGCAAACACCGCGCCACTGCCGACCCAACCGTTACCTTTTTTAAAGGCAATTACTACCTGTTTAGCACCAACCAGTTTGGTTACTGGTGGAGCAGCGATATGCTAAACTGGAAGTTTGTTTCGCGTAAATTTGTGCGCCCATATAACGAGGTAAAGGGCGATGAACTTTGTGCCCCCGGTACATTGGTTTTAGGCGATACTTTGCTGGTAATAGGATCAACCTATAATAAAGATTTTACCCTGTGGATGAGCACCGACCCTACCCACGATACCTGGAAAGCCGCCAAAGACTATTTCCAGGTTGGTGCCTGGGACCCGGGCTTGTTTGCCGATGATGACGGCCGGGTTTACATTTACCATGGCAGCAGCAATACCCTGCCTATGTACGGGCAGGAGATTGACCGCAAAACTTTCGAGCCCATCGGCCCAAAAAAGGAGATGATCAGCCTGAACTGGAAGGAGCACGGTTGGGAACGTTTCGGCGAGAATAACGATAATGTTTTCCTGACCGGTTTTATGGAAGGCGGCTGGATGAACAAGCATAACGGTAAGTACTACCTGCAATATGCGGCGCCCGGTACCGAAGGCCGCGGTTATGGCGATGGCGTTTACGTTGGCGATAAACCGCTTGGCCCTTTCACATACCAAAAACATAACCCGTTTAGTTATAAACCCGGAGGCTTTGCAAAAGGGGCTGGGCATGGCGCTACCTGGGCCGATAAATACGGCAACTACTGGCACATCAGCACCATGGTTATTAATGTAAAGAACAACTTTGAACGCCGGAATGGGTTTTGGCCCGCTGGTTTTGATAAAGATGGCGTGCTGTATACCAATACCGCTTATGGCGATTATCCGCACTATTTAGCCAATGGCAAGGAAGACCACCTGAAAAGCAATTTTACCGGCTGGATGCTGCTGAATTATAATAAACCTGTGCAGGTTTCATCAACCCTTGGCGCTTACGAACCCAACCTTGCAGTTGATGAGGATATTAAAACCTACTGGAGCGCCAAAACCGCCAACAAAGGCGAATGGCTGCAAACCGACCTGGGAGAGGTAAGCACCGTAAAAGCTATCCAAATTAACTACGCCGACCAGGATGCTACATTTATGGGGAAATCATTAGGGGTGTATCATCAGTATGTGATCACTTCATCGATCGATGGTAAAACCTGGAAAACACTGGTTGATAAAAGCAAAAATAGAACCGATGTGCCGCATGATTATGTGGAACTAAAAACCCCGGCTAAAGCCCGGTACCTTAAAATAACCAACCTGCACATGCCAACTGGTAAGTTTGCCCTATCGGGTTTCAGGGTATTTGGCAAAGGGGCAGGCGTTGCACCGGATACGGTTAGAAACCTGATTGTGCTGCGTGGTGATGCCGAGCGCCGTAACTCGTGGATCCGCTGGCGCCAAACCGATGGGGCAGTAGGGTATACCATTTATATGGGCACCGAGCCGGATAAGCTGTACAACAACATTATGGTGTACAACGTAAACGAATACTACTTTAACGGCATGGAGAAAGGCCTGCCGTACTATTTTCAGATAGAAGCTTTTAACGAGAACGGGATAAGTAAGCGCACGAAGGTGATAAAGGTGGAGTAGTACCCCGCTGTCATGCCGAACGCATGTGAAGCATCTATTCGCCGATATGCATAATCGCATAAGCAAAGTTCGCTAATAGATCCTTCGCTATCGCTCATGATGACAAATAGGATATAAAGTAGCCTTTTTTTGGCCGTTGTTGGTGTTGTCACCAACAACATTTAGAACGGTAGCGCACTGTTTGAATGCATGGTGGCTTGTTGGTGACAATACCAACAAGGGCGAAAGTGATAAGGTAGAGTAACTGCAGTGAAACCCACGCGTCATTACGAGGTACGAAGCAATCTTCGATAGAAAGGTAAGCGGCATGCTTATCGAAGATTGCCACGCTACGCTGCAAAAGGGCGAAAAGTTTTTTATTTTAGGGTGATGAAAATAGTAAAGTGGATATTGGGTACCTTACTGTCATACACAATTGCTGTTGGCTTGCTCGTTTTGATTATAGATGTGGAGGATACCTTATCTAAAACAAAAAATCTGCAGTTATTCAACTTTGTTCACGGGTTTGATATAATTCTTGTGTTTACTGCGGTTACCATATTAAATTGCTTATTTGTTCCCCGGCCTAAAAAGTATGCGGCGCTTTTATCTACAATAATTATTTTAATAATCGCTTTTTTAGAAATGTACTCAAATATCGCCAAAAATGGCATATATAGCATTTCGTATAAATTTATTATCAGTTATATGTGTTTGTTTGCAGGGTTATGTATTGGCACATTTGCAAGTAGTTTAATATTTAAAAACAAAGGCTGGAACCAGCAAACCTCGAAAAGCGAAGTGGCAGACTCGTATTAGCAAGTTCTTTTGGCTCAAAAATTGCGCGTTTTAAACAAACACACCAGTATGCTAAAACTATTATATGCCGTTACTATCATAACATTTATCAGCTATAACGCTAAAGCCCAAACGCCCGACAGCACCTTAAAACCATCACCGGTAAAAACGTTGAGCGATGTACAGTATAACGCCCTGATAAAAGGCGAAGACCTGTATAACATGAGTTTAGCCGCCGATGTAAATAAGTATCCATCGGCAGAGCAGGCCTTGAAATATAAGAAAGAACTTGACCTGAGCCCCTCGCAGGTAACGGCTTTAACCGGTGTAACCACAGAATTAAAGCGCAAAAAAATAGAAATGGGCAACTTTATGGTAGCTAACGAAACCAAACTGGATGCTTTGTTCCGCAGTAAAAAAATAAGCGAAAGTGACCTGATCTATTACACAAACCGCTATGGTTTATACATGGGCGAACTGCGCAATGCTATTTTGAAAACGTATGTGGCGGCGTATAATTTGCTATCGCCGGGGCAGATCGCGAAGCTCAATAAATTGAAAAAATCATAATTAAAACAATATGCCGATTGATTTATTTAATTTAGCGGCCAATAAAATTGTATGAAGATTACATTTGATTTTGAAAAACCACTGGCAGAATTGCAGGGGCAGATAGAAAAAGTAAAGCAGGTTGAAGAAAAAAACAAGCTTGACATGTCGGCCACCGTTGCAGAACTGGAAGCCAAGATGGAAACTACCAAGAAAGAGATTTATGCCAACCTAACCGGATGGCAAAAAGTGCAGATATCACGCCACCCCGAGCGCCCTTATACCTTACAATACCTTGAGCTGATGTGCGATGATTTCATCGAATTGCATGGCGACCGTACCGTAGGCGATGATAAGGCGATTATAGGCGGTTTCGGGACGTTAAATGGTCAAACAGTGATGTTTATTGGTCACCAAAAAGGCCGTAATACCAAAGAGCGCCAGTATCGTAATTTCGGTATGGCCAACCCCGAGGGTTACCGCAAAGCTTTAAGGCTGATGAAAATGGCCGAGAAGTTTGGCAAGCCTGTTGTTACTTTAATAGACACTCCAGGAGCCTTCCCCGGCCTTGAGGCTGAAGAACGCGGACAGGGTGAAGCCATTGCCCGTAACCTGCTGGAAATGGCTGTATTAAAAGTGCCGGTTATTTGCGTAGTAATAGGCGAAGGTGCATCTGGTGGTGCATTAGGCATAGGTATTGGCGATAAGGTATTGATGCTGGACAACTCCTGGTACTCAGTTATTTCACCAGAGAATTGCTCTACCATCCTGTTTAAAACATGGGAGCAAAAAGAGCGCGCAGCCGAAATGCTGAAGCTAACCTCGACAGAAATGCTGAAGAACAAGCTTATTGACGGCGTTATTAAAGAACCGCTTGGGGGCGCCCATCAGGACCCGGTTGCTATGGCCGCCATCCTTAAAAAACAACTGATAAAAGACCTTAAAACCTTAGGCGAACGTAACGTAGACGAACTGGTTGCCGAGCGTATCGAAAAATTCTGCAACATGGGTGTTGTAGAAGAAGATTAAAGAACGAAAAGATAAAGGATATGAAAGCGGCTGAATGGCCGCTTTTTTTATGCCTTGTTACATCGCGTTAAAGTTAAGCGTATATTGTTAATGAGTTATAAATGTTCACGGTGTTCACGGCAGTGAATGTGAACACTTATACGTGTTTCATAAATAAAAAAAGCGGCGATGAGCCGCTTTTTTTATTTATGAATATAATATTTTATTGCTGTGGTTGTTGTGTTGCTAAACCGCCAAATTTGGTGCTGTAATCTTTAAGTTGCGCACCTATTTTGCTGCTTAAAGCATCTTGCTTATAAGTTTTGGTAAGCCCTTCCATACCGTTAAGTAATGACAGGAATAGTTGTACATCGCGGGTATTGAGGCTTGCATCACCCTTTTGGTAAATCATGTAGCTGTATTTTAACTGATCAATAATGTAATCATCTATCTGATTGGCCAGTTTGTTAGCTAATATTGGGTCGCCCATGCGGTAAAGGCTTTCAACCATATAATACTTGCGTACTGCCAGTTCTGATGATATGATCTGCGATGGCATTACATCATCATATTTTTTCAAAGCATTTTTAGCCAAGTCAATATGCCCTTCTTTTAAAAGGTTATCGGCAAGGGTGGCGTATAAACGGGTTATCAACGGATAAAATAAGGTTAAAGACTCATGATCAAGATACTTAGCAGTTTTAAAGTTGCCGTATCTGTACTTGTTAACCATATTGTTATACATTAACAAGGTGTTGCTGTTTTCTTGCGGGGCAATGGTGGTGTCCGGTTTAAACGGCATTAGGCGGTAAGTAAGGCCCTCGCTGTAAAGGTACCTGTCTAACCCAAGCATATTGTCACTCGGTACGGTTGATGCAAAATAAACAGGGCGTTTCCAGTTGTTATGCGCCAGTATATCCATCATGGCCAGGTTATCCTTAGTTACATATTTACCAGGATATGTCCAGTCCATTTCAGGCACTATCTGGTCTTTTTTATCGGCGGCTACTGTACCCGATTTAATAACGTCGTCGGCATTAACCGTTAATTTAAAGTTTTTGGTAGGCAGGTAATTGGCGCTTTCGCCGTTTTGGTACTGCACCATGGTTTCTTTATTGTCTGATGTCAGGAAGTCGAACACCTCTTTCAACTCAACAGAGCCGGCTATTTTGGCGTCGTTATAATAAATAACATCGCGTATGCCCGCTTTAAACTTATCGTTAGGCATGCTGATAGGCAACGGTGCCGATTGGTTCATTTCGCTTTTCATCTGGCGGATATACCAGTCTGTACCCAATAAGCTTAAGTTTACAATGCGTACATCCGGGCGAACGCCTTCAACCTCTTGTATGTACCAAAGCGGGTAAGTATCATTATCGGCATAGGTAAACAAGATAGCATTAGGGGCACACGAGTTCAGGTAATCATAAGCCAGGTCATGCGGGGTAAGTTTGGTAGAGCGGTCATGATCGTCCCACTCCTGGCTGGCCATTAATACTGGGGCCGCAAGTAAGCATGCCACTGTTGCAATAATTGCACTGGTTTTGGCATTAATTTTTTTGGTGAGCAGTTCGGCAATAAACAATACGCCCAGGCCTATCCATATAGCAAACGCGTAGAATGACCCTGCGTAAGCGTAATCACGTTCACGGGGTTGTAATGGGTCCTGGTTAAGGTAAAGCACAATAGCCAAACCGGTAAAAAAGAATAATACCACTACCACACCAGCATCGCGCTGGTTGCGCATAAAATGGTAAACCATACCCAGTAACCCGATGATCAACGGCAGGAAATAAAGCCTGTTGTATGATTTACTCAGTGTAACGGTGCTTGGTAAATCTTTACCAAAATTAAAGCCGCTAAGCCAGCTGCCATCTGCTCCCTGGTTAGTTTGCCCGTCCATTTCATTGGCACGGCCTACAAAATTCCAAAGGAAATAGCGGGTGTACATTTGTGTAACCTGCCAGCTGCTAAAAAAGGCAATATTGGTAGCCATGGTAGGTTGTTCTTGCGGCCCTAACTGCGACCACATCCTGTAAAACTCAGGATGGCCTGCTTTTTGGCTAAACATACGCGGGAACAAGGTGTTGCGGTCATATATAGTATTCAGTTTTTTACCTGCAACTTCATATTTATGTTCGCCGCGGCGATATATCTTGGCACCCTCAGTTTGATCAGTAACCTGCGAATCGAAATAATTGCCGTATATTAAAGGGGTATCGCCGTATTGGTCGCGATTTAAGTAACTGTTCAACGCGAAGGCATCCTGCGGGTCGCTGTTGTTTAAGTTTGTGCCGGCTTTAGCGCGGATAACGATCATCACAAAAGAGCTGTAGCCGAATAAAATAAATGCCGCACAAATTAAAACGCGGTTAAGCGCTGCACGTTTTTCGCGAACTTTTAAAACATACTCTAATAAAGCCAATATAGCTAAAGCTGCTATAAAGCCAACAATACTTGCGCTGATGGTTAATACTAATATAAAGCATACCACAGCAATGCCTAAAAACAGGTTAGATGGTTTTACGGTATAATAAATACCCGATGCCAGGGCGCCGATAACCAGTAAAAAGAAAACGATAGCGCCACTGCCAAAGCCCATACCCAGGCTGTTTACAAATAACAGATCGGAGAAGGCAGCGCCTTTAACTGTAAATTGTATTACGCCCCAAAGTATTAAAGCAACGGTAATTACACCTAATATAAATGACCATATAGTGCCACCTGTGGTAACCTCTTTTGCCCTGCGGAAATAAATGATCAGCGCAATTGCCGGTATAACCAATAAGTTAAGCAAGTGTATACCGATGGATAAGCCCATTACATAGGCAATAAATATGATCCATTTATCGGCGCTGGGTTCATCGGCATGGGCTTCCCATTTAAGGATGGCCCAAAATACGATGGCCGTACAAAGTGATGATTGTGCGTAAACTTCGCTCTCAACAGCCGAAAACCAGAAGGTATCAGAAAAAGTATAAGCCAATGCGCCTACCAGGCCCGACCCCATAATAAGGATCAGGTTTGTTTGGGTTAGTTCTTCGCCGGCCTTAACCAAAAGCTTTTTAGCAAGCGCGGTGATGGTCCAAAACAGGAACAGGATAGTTGCGCCACTGGCCAGGGCCGATGCCATATTGGTAAAATAAGCCACCTTAAAGTTATTACCGAATGATAGCAGGGAAAACACTTTACCTATCATGGTAAATAGTGGGGCGCCCGGTTGGTGGGCCACCTGCAGGCGGTAAATACAGGCTATAAACTCGCCGCAATCCCAAAAACTGGTTGAGGGTTCGAGCGTTAAAATGTACGTAATGGATGCAATAATACCGGCTGCCCAGCCAAAAATATTGTTTATCTTATTGTAGTTCATGCTGTTGTTACAAGCTATAGTAGGTTTAAGCAGCCGAAAATAAGAAAAACATTACGATGTTTTGGTTAAAACCGCAAACCTTAACACTTTTTAACGCATGTTTTGGCTGTAAAATTTATTTAAAATTCTTTTTTAAATTTTGCTTTTGAGTTCTGAAAAATCGTCTTATATTTGCATTCCTTTTTGGGATGGCTTACAAACCAAAGGAGATTGCCTGATAGTATAATGGTAGTACGACGGTTTTTGGTACCGTTTGTCTAGGTTCGAATCCTGGTCGGGCAACAAAAATTTCGGATTTCGAATTTTCAATTTCGGATTTAGGTCTGATAGAAAAATTGAAATCCGATTGTTTTTTACGGGGTTTGATATTATCGAAATCACATAAAAATGCCTTTACAGTTCAATACGGTTAAGCTATTTGCAGGTTCAGGTTCGCAAGAGCTGTCTAAACACATTGCTGCATCATATGGCCAGGAGCTTGGCGATGTGGTTTTATCGCGTTTCAGCGATGGCGAATTTCAGCCACATTTTAACGAGTCTATCCGCGGTTGTGATGTGTTTTTAATACAAAGCACACACCAGCCAACAGATAACCTGATGGAGCTGTTAATGATGATAGATGCCGCCCGCCGTGCATCTGCCCATTACATTATAGCGGTTATACCATACTTTGGTTTAGCCCGCCAGGATAGGAAAGACAAACCCCGCGTTGCAATAGGTTCAAAACTGGTAGCCAATTTATTGGTAGCCGCAGGCATTAACCGTATTATGACGATGGACCTGCATGCTGCACAGATACAGGCGTTTTTTGATGTACCGGTTGATCACCTTGATGCATCAATTATATTTGTGCCTTATATAAAAAGCCTTGGTTTGGGTAACCTTACCATTGCATCGCCGGATATGGGCGGTTCATACAGGGCGCGTAGTTTTGCGAAGTTCTTTAATGCCGAAGTAGTAATTTGCGATAAACGCCGCAAGCGCGCAAACGAAATTGAAAGCATGACCATTATCGGTGATGTTACCGATCAGGACATTGTACTGATTGATGACATTTGCGATACCGCCGGTACACTTGCAAAAGCTGCCGGTTTAATTATGGAGCGTGGGGCACGCAGCGTTCGCGCGGTTTGTACACACCCGGTATTATCAGGTAAGGCTTACGAAACTATCGAGAACTCGGCTTTAACCGAACTGATAGTAACCGATACCATACCATTAAAACACTCGAGCCCTAAAATAAGGGTGCTCACTACTGCCGATCTGTTTGCAAAAGCGATCAGCAATGTTAACGAGCATGGCTCAATAAGCCAGTTGTTTAGGGTAGATTAATTTGAATAAAAATATCCATACCATGTTGGTGTGGCTTTGAATAATAAATAAATAATGAAATCAATTGCTATTAGCGGTTCTCCAAGAGAGAACGTAGGGAAAAGAGACGCTAAAGAACTGCGTTACCAAGGCTTAGTGCCTGCAGTACTTTACGGTGGTGCAACCCAAACCCACTTTGCAGTGTCCGCAGCTGATTTGAGAGCCGTAGTTTACACTCCGGTTGTTCATTTCATCGACATTGACGTAGCTGGTGTTAAATCACAGGCTATTATTAAAGATATGCAGTTCCACCCGTTAACGGAACAACTTATCCACATCGACTTTTTATTGTTAGATGAAAAGAAACCGGTAACAATCGAGATCCCTGTAAAATTAACAGGCACTTCTCCAGGTGTTAAAGTGGGTGGTAAATTAGTTCAAAAACTAAGGAAACTGCGTGTTAAAGCATTACCTAAAGATCATTTGGATAACATCGAAGTAAGCATCGAAGCGCTTGAGGTTGGTAAATCAGTAAAAGTTAGCGAAATCAGTTTCCCTAACCTTACTATCACCAATGCAGCAGAAGATACAGTTGTATCTGTAACTACTTCACGTGCATTACGCCAGGCTGAACAAGAAGCAGGTAAGAAGTAATTTTTAAAAAGGTGGTTTCACCGATTTAAAGTGATTAAAAGCGACGGTTTGTACCGTCGCTTTTTTTTATGCCTATTGTTTTCTTATACAGGGTATTAACTCATAAAATATTTTTAACTAAAATTTGCTAAAACGATTTATATTTCTAATGTTTGTGCTAAACCAATTTAGCATAAGCCTTTATTATGAGAAAACTATTACTACTATTGCTTTCAGCATTTGTACTTGTTGTGTCCTGTTCCAAGGAATACAAACGAATGCCAAGTCCGGGAAGAATGATCAAACAATTTGCGCTTGCCGAAGGGCAGATAGGCCCCGCGGTGTTTGATAACACCACACACACCATAACCGTTACCGTACAAAAAGGGATTAACATGGCCGCATTAACCGCCAATATGGTGGTATCCGACGGGTCAAAGGTATCACCAGCATCGGGTGCAACCTTTAATGCTACTTCGTTAAACCAATTATTTGTAGTCACCGCCGAATCGGGCGATAAAATCGAGTGGAACGTTGTTTTTAAGGTGTACGATTTCTATAGTTCAGACTATGGTGTATTTGCTATTACCGGTACCAGCGGCAGAATGCTGCAGGTAGCAGGCGATTATACCTTTAATGAAAAATATAAGGATAACCAAAAAATAGAAGCCGGAGCAAGCGTAGCCGCAATGCCCCTTTGGCAAAAATGGCACCTGATATACAACAGCGCAGACGGAGACGTAAGATATTACCAGATCAGGAATCTGTACACCGGTAAATTTTTAAATGTTGGCACCGGTGCGCAGGTGGGGGCGCAGCCTGAGCAGTACCGCGAATCGGCCACTGCCGGCGAGCTGTGGATAGTTAAGCAATCATCAACGCTGGGTGTATTTAGCATCATTAATAAGAACACAGGACTGGCACTGAGTGTATCGGCCGAAGATGGCAAAGTGACGCTGGAAAACCCTGATGATAAAACCAGCAGCCAACACTTTACCTTTAAGCCACTGCCCGAGCAAGCTTACAGGGATGATTCAGCAATAGGATTTTTTGAAAGGAATAACTCCAGCCAGGGTTCGGTAGCGTTTGATCAGGGTACCAGCGTGCCGCTGAGTGATGGCCGCGTACTTTGGATAACGCAGGATGCCTGGGATGGTTCGAGGTTACGCGAGAATCATAAATTTTCGTGTTCAGACTTTTTCAATTACAATAACTCGGTAATGATTCAGCCAACGGCAACCGACTGGAACCCCGAGCATACCACCAATATGACGATACCAAACAGCGCGCATGGCAGGCCAAGGCAGATCTTTAATAACCAGCCGGGGACGGATTGGTCATGGCCGGGCTTAGGTGTGCAGATAGGTAACAGTGTTTGGGCACAATGCGGCGAAGGTAAAGGCCTGGGCGCCACCAATCAATCGCTTTATAAGTTAACCCCTAACGCGGGCGACGAATGGACGGCTGTACGTTATACCCCTGCGGGGATGTCGGGTCAAACAGATATCGGTTATTCTACCGGTATGGTGAAGGCTAACGATGGGTACGTGTACTCTTTCGGCTCGCAGGGCTTTAACTTTGGCTATGGGCAGAATATTTTTGTGGCCAGGTTTAAACAAGACGACCCATTGACGTGGACGTTTTGGAACGGATCTGAATGGGCAAATGCGCCTACTACCAGCGATGCCGCAAAAATTGCTGTTGGCCCGGGTAATAACAGCATCTCGTACCTTAATGGTAAATACATTATGATGTCGATGGATCAGGGCTTTAACTGTGAGGATAAGCGCGATATTTATATCTCCACATCAAGTAGCCCAACAGGGCCGTTTACCGCGCAAAAATATATTTATACCGTTAGCGAATATTTAGGCGGCAAGTACGCACGTTACTATACCCCGTCTATTCATCCCGAATCGGTTAACGGCCGTAACGAGCTGTTACTAACCTTTTGCCTTAATTTTTCGGGCTGTGGCGTTTCAGACTGCCAGGACGGTTATCTCGATCCTTATTACTATCGTGTAAAAAACATCCGCGTACCGTATTCGGTAGTAGGTTTATAAATAAAGTATCATTATACTGATTACAGCGATAGGTTTTCCTATCGCTGTTTTTGTTTAAAATAATAAGTAGCGACGGTTTTAAAGCCCTCGCTATTTTGTATAATTGCGCTTGTAAAAAAAGTTCCCCCTTCAGGGGGCGGAGGGGTATGAAATACTTAATAATTGGTTTAGGAAATATAGGTCCCGAATATGCCGATACCAGGCATAATATAGGTTTTATGGTACTCGATGAGTTGGCAAAGCAGGAGGGGGCAAAGTTTTACACTATGCGCCTTGCGGCTTATACCGAAGTAAACCATAAGGGCCGTACCCTGCACCTGATAAAGCCAACTACCTACATGAACCTTAGCGGAAAAGCGCTAAACCACTGGATGAAGGAATTAAAAATACCTGTGCAAAATGTGTTGGTTATTGTAGATGATATAGCCCTGCCATTAGGCACCCTGCGCTTAAAGCCAAAAGGTAGTGCTGCAGGGCATAACGGTTTAAAACACATAGAAGCAACTCTGGGTAATAACGAATATGCCCGCCTGCGCTTTGGCGTGAGCGATAATTACCCAAAAGGCCGCCAGGTTGATTACGTATTGAGCGGTTTTGACGATGATGAAAAACCCGAGTTGCCCGCATTGATAGACCGCTCTATTGAAATGATAAAAAGCTTTGCCACCATTGGCACTGAGCTTACTATGACAAAATATAACAAGTAATCAGCTTGTTACCTAAAAAGGTAGTTTAAAATCTGTTTTTATGCAACGTTGGTGGTGTTTAGGTGTCTTTTAACCCTAAATAACCCCAATGAAAAAACTTTTACTGGCAGTGTTTAGCTGTTTCATATTCGTTGCATCTTTCGCGCAAACAGCACAGCAAAACCTAACTATTAAAGGTATCGCGATAGACTCTGCTGCAAATAAGTCGCTTGGTTTTGTAACCATTGCGTTAACAGATGCCGCAACAAACTTGCCTGTAAAAAGTACCCTTACAAAAGATGACGGAACCTTTGAACTGGCCAACATCCCCGCCAAACCCTATAAACTTTCGTTGGTGTTTATGGGATACAAAACAAAAACTATTGATATTAGCGGGGCAACAGCGCTTGTTGAGCTTGGCCGGATGCTGTTATCGCCAGCCAACAATCAACTTAAAGAGGTATCAATTGTGGCTGTAAAGCCATTGATGAAACAGGAGGTTGACCGCATAAGCTACGATGTACAGGCCGACCCGGAAAGTAAAGCGCTTACCGCCCTTGATATGTTGCGTAAGGTGCCAATGCTGTCGGTTGATGGATCAGATAATATAAAATTGAAGGGTAGCGGTAATTATAAGATATTGCTTAACGGTAAGGAGTCGGCGTTAATGGCGCAAAACCCTTCAGATATATTAAAGGCAATGCCGGGTACCAATATTGTAAAGATAGAAGTGATCACAACCCCACCTGCCAAGTATGATGCCGAAGGGCTTGCCGGGATCATTAACATTATCACTCAAAAAAAAGGCGACCAGGGGTACAATGGGTCAATAAACAGCAGGTACAATACTGTTTGGGGCTACAACTTTAATTTAAATGCTACCGTAAAGCAAGGCAAGTTAGGTTATAGCGGTTATGTAGGTACAGGTGCACGCCCCAAAAGGGAAACGGCTTTTGGCAACGAAAGCGTTTTTTCAAACCCGGCATCTTCATTAAAACAGGATGGTACACGTTTTAATGGCGGTAGTAACACCTACAATAGTAATGAACTAAGTTATGAGGCCGATAGCCTCAACCTGATTACCGGCACCTTCAATTTTTATAGTAACAGAAATAATAATGGTAACAACCAGTACACTGTACAGCGCGATAATTTAGATGATATTACCCAGGCCTATAATATAATGGGTAATGGGAACGGCAAATACCGCGGTGCCGACGTTGGACTTAACTACCAGCTTGGGTTTAAAAACAACAAAGAGCAGCTATTAACGGCTTCATTTAAATATAGCAATAACCGTAACCAGCAGTTTAACGATATCAAAGCCGACCAAACTATAAACTACGATAACCCGAATTACCGGCAATATAACAAGGCGGGATCAAAAGAGTATACCGCACAGTTAGATTATATACATCCCTTAAAGGCTATCACCATTGAAGCCGGCGGTAAAATAATAGCGAGAAACAGTTTCAGTAATTTCCACACCGATACGGTTGATGCATACAACCAATACATAACCGATAGCAGGCAGGGGAACGATTTTAGCTACCATCAGGATGTGTACAGTTTATATAATTCGTACCAGTTAAAATTCACCAAATGGACATTTAAAGGCGGCGCGCGTATTGAACATACCGGTATAGATGCCAATTTTGCATCAACAGGTAGTGTACTCAATCAAAGTTTTACAAATGTGGTGCCGTCTGTATCTGTACAGCGTAGCCTTAAAAACAGCAGTATTACCTTTGGTTTTACACAGCGTATACAAAGGCCGGTTATATACCAGTTAAATCCTTTTGTTAACCAATCCAACCCTAAGTTTATAACTATGGGTAACCCGGAACTTAAACCAGCTATAAATAATAATTTTGAACTGGGTTACAGTAATTTTGCTAAAGGCTCAATCAACATCAGCACAAGCTATTCTTTTGCCAACAACACCATTCAAAACCTGGTAAAGGTTGATGAAAATGCCGTAACCACTACAACTTTTGGCAATGTGGGCAAAAATAAAAACCTGGGGATTAATGTAAGTATCAATTACCCTATTACTACTAAACTGAACTTTAATTTCAATTCGCAAATAACACGGGTATGGCTAAACGGCACCTTTAATGGAGATTTTTATACCAATAGCGGCCAGCAGGGTTACGTATTTACCAATGCCAGTTATAAGTTTGATAACGGTTATCGTATTGGTGTAAATGGCGGTTTTAGCAGCCGCGACGTATTGTTGCAGGGCAAGGATAATTATTGGATAAACAGCGGGTTTAACGTATCTAAAGAACTGTTCAGTAAAAAAGCTACCCTATCGCTTTATGCTAATAATCCATTCAAAAAGTTTATCAGGCTTGATTTCCCTACCCGTACGCCCGATTTCCAGACTACCGCATATAGTTTTAACTACTATCGCAATGTTAATATCAGTTTCAATTACAAATTTGGGAAACTGAATAGCAACATTAAGAAAAATCAGCGAGGAATTAATAATGACGATTCCAGCAGTGGCAGTTCTAAAAATTAATAAATTAGCGGGCTAAATATATAGCCCCCCATGAAAGTTTACGGCATCACTAATTGCAATACGGTAAAAAAGGCGCTCGACTGGTTTAAAGCCAACAACGTAGCTTATGAGTTTCATGATTTTAAAAAGCTTGGTGTAAGCGCCGAAAAGTTAAATGAATGGGATAAAAAAGCAAGCTATGAGAAATTCCTGAACAAACAGGGCCTTACCTGGAAACAGCTCGACCCGGCTGTAAAAGAATCTATCAAAACTAAAGACGATGCCCTGCAATTATTACAGCAAAAAACCAGCATGATCAAGCGCCCCGTTATTGAAAAGGACGATTTCCTGTTTTTTGGGTTTGATGAAACGGTGTATAACAAGGAGTTGCTGTAGCTCAGCCTGTTGCTTTTTAAGGGTTAAATTTAGTTAACAATTACTGTAGCATTTTTGTCGTAAGCGGCGTAATTAGTTAAAACCACCTTATGAAAAAAATATACGTTTTTTTGTTAACTATAGGGCTGTTTACTGCATGTAAGAAAGCAGAACTTGACAACCGGATAATAGTTGAACCACCGTATCAAAAACAAATCTCCAGCGATACGCTTACCAGCGGGCAGCTGTTTGGGCTAACTATTGGGCAAACAGCTGTTGAGTTGTACGCTAAACTTCAGCAAATACAGGTTGCAGAAAAAATAGGTGGCTTAAGCATTGTAAACAATGGATACACCAGTATTGACAGCCTTAAAACCAGGCTGCCTTTATACACTAGTCTTTTTATGGATGAGGAACAGGGTACATCAACCGGTGTGCAGCTAAGTTTCGAAAATAATAAGGTGAAAGCCATCTTTTTGAACAATGGCGTAATGCTTAAGCGCTGGCCGGTGGGGTTTACCCAGAGTGCCTCCATTAGCGTAGGCGACGCTGTTGATGATATTTATCAAAAGCTGGTAAACATTAAGAAGAACCCGACACCGGCAAAAAAACTCGAGCGCCTTTCTGTATTTTTTAAGGATAGCAATAAACCATTTGACCCGCAAATGAGCGCTTCGCCGCAATGGTACTTTGTTTCAACCATATCTGCCAAAAGGTATAACCATGTTTCGCTAAACTTCGAGGCAGGTAAACTGGTATCTATTTATACAACCGTGTTTGAAAGCCAGTAGGCGGCTGTAAGATTTATTAACAAACAGGTAACTTCCTCATTACAACTTCATGATTCTGTAAATGGGTTATTCAATAATTTGTATTATTGCGGTAAATAATTCAATTATAAATGATGAAGATGAAACTAATTGCCAGTTTTACGCTGGCTTTTATGTCTGTTGCCGGTATTAGCCAGGCGCAGCAGCAACAGGGCGCACCTGTTGGCAACTATAATTATCACGATGCTTTCGCGCCGTTCTTTTATACCAAAAATGGTTCAGAGTTCCGTGCTGCAGATGGGCAGCCCGGCCCAAAATACTGGCAAAACCGTGCCGACTACCAATTATCGGCAACACTAAACGACCAAACCAACGAGATAGTAGGATCGGAAATATTAAACTACACTAACAACAGCCCGCAACAGCTTGATTTTTTGTGGATGCAGTTAGACCAGAACCTGTTTAAGTCAGATTCGCGCGGTTCGGCTATTATACCGCCAAGCGGCAGCCGTAATGGTGGTAAAGGCGACCTGTCAAAAGGTGGCTATAATATCAAATCGGTTAAAATTATCGGCGCAAAAGGTACTGCACCCGTTGCCGTTAAATACTTAATTGACGATACCCGTATGCAGATATTTTTGCCAACGGGGGTTACCGCAAATGGCGGTCAGGTAAAACTGGCTATTGAGTATTCATTCATCGTGCCCGATTATGGATCTGACCGTACCGGCATCCAGGATACCAAGAACGGTAAAATATATACCGTTGCGCAATGGTATCCGCGTATGTATGTATATGATGATATTATGGGTTGGAATGCTGTGCCTTATACTGGCCCGGGCGAGTTTTACCTGGAGTATGGCGATTTTGACCTGAGCATCACTGCACCGGCAAACCACATTGTTGTGGCATCGGGCGAGTTGCAAAACCCGCAGGAGGTTTACACGGCTGAGCAATTAAAACGCTGGGCCCTTGCCGAAAAAAGTGAGCAAACGGTAGTTATCCGTTCTGCAAGTGAAGTTACCGATGCGGCATCGCGCCCGGCGGGTAAAAAAGAACTAACCTGGCGCTTTAAAATAAAGAATGCCCGCGACGCTTCATGGGGCTCATCAGCAGCATTTATTGTTGATGCAGCTAAAATGAACCTGCCAAGCGGTAAAAAATCAACCGCGATATCTGCTTATCCGGTAGAGAGTGATGGCAACAGCGCCTGGGGCCGTTCTACCGAGTACGTGAAAAAATCTATTGAGTACAACTCTCAAAAATGGTTCGAGTACCCTTACCCTGCTGCTACTGCGGTTGCCGGCCGTGTGGGTGGTATGGAATACCCGGGTATTGTCTTCTGCGGATACAAGGCTAAAAAAGGCGACCTGTGGAATGTGAACGATCATGAATTTGGGCACACCTGGTTTCCAATGATAGTTGGCTCTAACGAGCGTTTATACGGCTGGATGGACGAAGGTTTTAATACGTTTATTAATACCTTAAGCACTGCTGATTTTAACAAGGGCGAATATGCAGGCAAAAAGCAAAATATACAGCAAGCCGGTGCATTTGTAACCCAACCAACATTTGAACCCGTACTAAGCACCCCCGAAAACTTAAAAGAGCCTAATACCGGTATACTTTTATATTTTAAACCAGCCATGGGTTTAACCATGCTGCGCGAGCAGGTATTAGGCCCCGAGCGGTTTGATTTTGCGTTCCGCACGTATATTGCGCGCTGGGCATATAAACACCCAACACCTGATGATTTTTTCCGCACCATAGAGAATGCGAGCGGCGAAAACCTGAACTGGTTTTGGAGAGGCTGGTTTGTAAACAACTGGCGGCTTGATGTTGCCGTGCGTGATGTTAAGTACGTTGGTGGTGATGCAAGCAAAGGCGCGCTAATTACCATTGAAAACCTTGACAAACTGGTGATGCCAACCATCCTTGAAATTAAAACAGTTAGCGGTAAAACCGATAGGATAAAGCTACCGGTTGAAATATGGGAACGTAACAACACGTTTGTTGTAAAATACCCATCAACAGAAGAGATACAGTCTGTTACTTACGACCCAGACAAAGTATTGCCGGATTACAACCCGGATAATAATGTTTGGAAAAAGTAATAATTATAAAAGCCCGGCTTATGCCGGGCTTTTTGTTGTTTTAAAATGTTAAATATGCAAACCTTTGCCAACATTGGCGGGTTATCCGTATAGCTAATACACCAGCCATGAAAAAACTATTCTCTGTTGCCGCCATTTTATTATTTATAGCATCATTTGCACAGGCGCAAAACACCTTTAAAGGTACTGTTTACGAGAACGGTACAAACACCCGCTTGCCCGATGTTTTTATCCGCGATATGAACAGCAGGCAGGTGAGTATTACAGATAAGAACGGAAGCTTCACTATTAGCACAGCCGCAGGCCACACGCTAATATTTAATTCGCCGGGATATAACTCAGATACTTTATACCTGGTTGACCTTGCCGCCAAAAAAATAAACCTTACTACACAAAGGATATCACTGAGCCAGGTTAATATTACTGCTAAGCGTACCGATTTTAACCCGAGGGAAGAATATCCGGAAGTTTATGAGAAAAGTAAGGTGTATGTTTTTTCACCGTCTACCTGGTTTAGTGGCGAGGGCAAAAAAGCACGGCGTTTAAAACGCTACTTTCAGCGTGAGGCGGAGCAGCGGAGTATTGATGCCGCGTTTAGCCCCGGTTACGTAAGCAGTATTGTACCGTTAAAGGGGAATGATCTGGAAAACTTCATGACAATGTTCAGGCCGAGCTATGCTTTCCTTCGCAGCAATGACCGCGAATCGATGGCCGTATATATTAACGATAGCTATAAGAAATTTATGGGCCTGCCACCTGACAAGCGCGCACCGCAAGCCCTGAAACAGTAGTTAGCACCATGAATTAAACGGGTATAAAAAATTATAAAATATTGTATTTCAGATTTAAAAGTATTTTCCTACCTTTGACGTCCCTGAAAGGAGGTATATAGGAATTATGATCATCATTAACGTAAAAGACGGCGAATCATTAGATAAAGCATTAAAACGCTTTAAAAAGAAGTTTGAAAAAACAGGTGTTTTAAGAGAACTGCGCAGTCGCCAGGCTTTTGAAAAGAAATCAATTACCCGTAGGCATGAAATTAAACATGCTATCTACAAGCAAAATATGAACCTTGAAACTACTGTTTAATTTCTTTTAAAAGAATTTTACAGATTTTCTTGTCACTATAAAAAAACTATTTGTACATTCAATTTATTGGGTGTTCAAATAGTTTTTATGTTTTTAGACAGGTTTATACAGTACATCAGGTTCGAGAAAAGATACTCGCCCCACACGGTATCAGCCTACCAGAGCGACCTGGAGCAATTTATGCTCTTTTTAAACCCGCCCAACCAACCCGTACAGGTTACATCCCCATCAGATATCAGCCATCACGACATCCGCAACTGGATGGTTCAGTTAATGGATAACAAGCGGCTTGCGCGTTCTGTTAACCGTAAAATAGCTACGCTGCGCAAATATTTTAAGTTTTTGCTGCAGGAGGGCGTAATAACAGCCAACCCAACATCGCGCATCAGCGCACCTAAGGTACCTAAGAACCTGCCAACAGTGATTGATAGCGATAAACTAATCGGCATGCTGGATGGCAAAATGGATACCGAAGGGGAAAAAATATTTGAAGATGATTTTGCAGGCTTGCGCGATAAACTGATTATTGAGATGCTTTTTGGCACCGGCATGCGCCTGGCAGAAATTACCGGCATAAAAGAAACAGATATAAATTTATACGAAGGCACCATTAAAGTTTTAGGTAAACGCAACAAGCAGAGGATAATACCCCTTAATCATGAGCTTATATTACTGTTAAAGCGCTATGCCGAGGCAAAGAAATGTGAAAATTTTAATAACAATTCCTTAACCTTTATCGTTACAAATAAAGGAGCGGATGCATATCCCAAGCTTATATATCTAATAGTGCAAAAATATCTTTCACATATATCAACCCAGGATAAAAAAAGCCCTCACGTGTTAAGGCATACGTTTGCAACCAGCTTGCTAAACAAGGGTGCCGATTTAAATGCTATAAAAGAATTGCTTGGCCATGCTAACCTTAGCGCTACGCAAATTTATACGCACAATTCAGTTGAACGACTTAAATCTATTTATAAACAAGCCCATCCAAAGGCATAAAAAGGAGGAAAAATGAAAATTACAGTGCAATCTATTCACTTCACTGCAGACAAGAGATTACTTGATTTTATCCAAAAGAAAGTAGACAAGCTGGAGACGTTTTATGATCATATAATAAGCGGTGAAGTTTATTTAAAGCTGGAGAACGTAGAGGATGAGGCCAACAAGATATCAGAGATAAAACTGATGCTGCCGGGCAACCAAATATTTGCAAAAGAGAAGTGTAAAACGTTTGAAGAGGCCACCGATTTAGTGGTTGAGAGCCTTCGCAAGCAAATTGAGAAACATAAAACAAAAAAATCTATCGCTGCCGAAGCTGCTAAAAAAGCGGCCCTTGTAACGGAAGAAGATGATTTTTAGGCATATAGCAGGGCAAAATTGAAGCCCGGATCGGCAGGTTTAAAGCCTGCCGATTTTTTTTGCAAAAATATTTTGTACAGCTTTAAATTTTTGTAGATTTGCAATCCCTTTCAGAGAGGCTTTAATCAGTCTCTTGCTTATTGAAAGGGTGGTTCTTTAAAAAGAAAAAATAAGCGCAATATTATTTTGCAGCCAAAACCAAAATTACCTAACGGTAAAAAAGTAATGGCGACAATTTAAGCCTCCTTAGCTCAGCTGGTAGAGCGACTGACTTGTAATCAGTAGGTCATTGGTTCGATCCCGATAGGAGGCTCTGTTTATTTCGGAAATGTGATACTTAGCTTCCAATTAGGTATTGCGGATCCGAAATCAACAATGGGGGGATACCAGAGCGGTCAAATGGGGCGGACTGTAAATCCGCTGCTTCGGCTACGAAGGTTCGAATCCTTCTCCCCCCACTATAAGTTCTAATTGCTAAATTCTAAATTCTAAAAAAATATTTTGGGGTTTAGAGTTTAGTGTTTTAGGTTTTGAAATTGCGGAAGTAGCTCAGTTGGTAGAGCGATAGCCTTCCAAGCTATAGGTCGCGAGTTCGAACCTCGTCTTCCGCTCTTTAAAAAGTGAGCAGCACGCGGTTCGCAGTAAGCAGGTAACTGCAAGCTGGTAACTAACAACTGCAAACTAATATTAGCCGACGTAGCTCAGGGGTAGAGCACTTCCTTGGTAAGGAAGAGGTCATGGGTTCAAATCCCATTGTTGGCTCAAATACTTTTAATATAATAAAGTACATTACGTTTAAATAAATTAACCTACAAATAATAAAATAAATCATGGCAAAAGAAAAGTTTGACCGCAGTAAGCCGCACTTAAACATCGGTACAATCGGTCACGTTGACCACGGTAAAACAACCCTTACCGCAGCTATCACTAAAGTATTAGCTGACGCAGGTTTATCAGAAGCACGTTCATTTGATTCAATTGACTCTGCTCCTGAAGAAAAAGAGCGTGGTATCACCATCAACACTGCTCACGTTGAGTATTCAACTGCAAACCGTCACTACGCACACGTTGACTGTCCAGGTCACGCTGACTATGTAAAAAACATGGTTACTGGTGCTGCTCAGATGGATGGTGCTATCATCGTGGTTGCTGCTACTGATGGTCCAATGCCTCAAACCCGTGAGCACATCCTGCTTGCCCGTCAGGTAGGTGTACCTTCATTGGTTGTATTCATGAATAAAGTGGATATGGTTGATGATCCTGAACTATTAGAATTAGTTGAAATGGAGATCCGTGAATTATTATCATTCTACGATTTCCCTGGTGATGATATCCCAGTTATCCAAGGTTCAGCATTAGGCGGTCTTAACGGCGATGCTAAATGGGTAGCTAAAATTATGGAGTTAATGGATGCTGTAGATAGCTACATTCCAATTCCTCCACGTTTAACAGACCTTCCTTTCTTGATGCCTGTTGAGGACGTATTCTCGATCACTGGTCGTGGTACTGTTGCAACTGGTCGTATCGAGCGTGGTGTTATCAACTCTGGTGAGCAGGTAGACATCTTAGGTATGGGTGCTGAGAACTTAAAATCAACCGTAACAGGTGTTGAGATGTTCCGCAAGATCCTTGATCGTGGCGAAGCTGGTGACAACGTAGGTTTATTATTACGTGGTATTGAGAAAACTGATATCCGCAGGGGTATGGTTATTTGTAAACCAGGTTCAGTAAACCCACACACTGATTTCAAAGCAGAGGTTTACGTATTATCAAAAGCAGAAGGTGGCCGTCACACTCCATTCTTCAACAAATACCGTCCACAATTCTATTTCCGTACAACTGACGTAACAGGTGAAATCACCTTAGCTGAAGGTGTAGAAATGGTTATGCCTGGTGATAACGTTACTATCACTGTAAAGCTGATCAACGCTATTGCTATGGAAAAAGGCTTACGTTTCGCTATCCGTGAAGGTGGTAGAACTGTAGGTGCTGGTCAGGTAACTGAAATATTAGCATAATTACAAGTACCCTTAACTGGGTAGCAAACGGTTAATTTTGTATAAAGTACCGGGGCTTTTGTCTCGGTACTTTATTCACAATAAGCAAATACAATACAATTCTTCGATATTTTTGGAGATAGTATACACGGGAATAGTTCAACGGTAGAATAGAGGTCTCCAAAACCTTTGATCAGGGTTCGAATCCTTGTTCCCGTGCATAAGCAATTAATAAAATGGCAGGCGTAGCTGAATATATTAAAGAATCATACATCGAGTTGACCGAGAAAGTAACCTGGCCAACCTGGAGAGAGTTGCAAAACAGCGCGGTATTAGTGCTGATAGCCGCAATTATTATTGCTATGGTTATTTTTGGTATGGACCAGATAATCGGCTATTTGCTTAATCAGTTTTATACATCACTAACCTAATTATATATAATAGATGAGTGAGCAATTAAAATGGTACGTAGTTAGGGCCATCAGTGGTAAAGAGAAAAAGGTAAAACAATATATAGATGCGGAAGTAAACAGGTTAGGAATAACACACCTTATCCCGCAGGTATTGATCCCTACCGAAAAATACTACCAGATGCGCGATGGGAAAAAGATAGCTAAAGAGCGTAACTATTTCCCGGGCTATGTATTAATGGAAGCCGCACTTGACGGTGAGTTGGAGCACGTTATTAAGAACATTAATAGCGTTATTGGCTTTTTAGGTGATAAGCAAGGTAATGCCATCCCTTTACGCCAGGCCGAAGTTAACCGTATTTTAGGTAAGGTTGATGAGATGAGCACACAAGGCGAAACCATGAATGTACCCTATTACGTTGGCGAGAACGTTAAAGTAATGGATGGGCCTTTTAACGGCTTTAGCGGTGTGATTGAAGAGGTGAACGAAGAGAAAAAGAAATTAAAAGTAATGGTAAAGATATTTGGGCGCCGTACGCCGCTTGAATTGAATTACATGCAGGTAGAGAAAGAATAGTTTAGTGAGTGGTGAATGGTTGATTAGTTGACCAAAGCCTGACCTAAACATATACAATATTAAATACACAGGGCGTTTGATATAAGCGGAGTGACAACTACTCACCACTCACAAAATCAACCACTCACAAAATCTTAAATGTTACTTAGCTTCCACTTACTAACATTGAGTTATAATTAAAACAAATCAAAATGGCAAAAGAAGTCGGTGCGATGGTAAAGCTACAAGTGAAGGGCGGCGCTGCAAACCCATCTCCACCAATTGGCCCAGCATTGGGTGCAAAAGGTGTGAACATTATGGAGTTTTGCAAGCAGTTCAACGCACGTACCCAGGATAAACCTGGTAAAGTGTTACCTGTAGTAATTACTGTTTATGTCGACAAGTCTTTCGATTTTATCATTAAAACACCTCCGGTGGCTATACAACTTTTAGAAGTTACAGGCCTAAAGAGTGGTTCGGCAGAGCCTAACCGTAAAAAAGTTGCCAGTGTAAACTGGGAGCAGGTTGAGACTATAGCCAAAGATAAAATGACTGATTTGAATGCATTTACAGTAGAATCAGCCATGAGAATGGTGGCAGGTACTGCCCGCAGTATGGGGATAACCGTATCAGGTACGGCACCCTGGAATTAATTAATTTATACAAATCAGTTTAAGACAGTGGCTAGATTAACAAAAAATCAAAAAGTGGCACTCTCCAAGATTGAGGCAAACAAAACATATACTTTAGAAGCAGCATCATCACTGGTAAAGGAATTAACCAATACCAAATTTGATTCATCTGTTGATATTGATGTACGTTTAGGTGTTGACCCACGTAAAGCCAATCAAATGGTACGTGGTATAGCAACATTACCTCATGGAACCGGTAAAACTGTACGTGTATTGGTGCTTTGTACTCCAGATAAGGAGCAAGAAGCTAAAGATGCAGGTGCGGATTTTGTTGGCTTGGATGATTATATTGCCAAGATTGAAGGCGGATGGACTGATGTTGATATTATCATCACTATGCCAAGTGTTATGGCTAAGGTAGGTCGTTTGGGTAGAATATTAGGCCCACGTAACCTTATGCCTAACCCTAAATCAGGAACAGTAACACCAGAAGTTGGTAAAGCTGTTGCTGACGTAAAAGGTGGTAAGATCGATTTCAAGGTTGACAAAACCGGTATCATCCATACCTCAATAGGAAAAGCATCTTTCACTGCTGAAAAAATTTATGAGAATGCATTAGAAGTATTGCAAACTATCTCAAAATTAAAACCATCAGCAGCAAAAGGCACATATTTTAAGAGCATACATATCTCTTCAACAATGTCGCCGGGTATTACAATTGAAACTAAATCAGTAGCGGGGATCTAATCATGAATAAAGAAGAAAAACACGACCTTGTTCTTGCCCTTGCTGATCAGATTAAAGAGTACGGTAATTTTTACATTACTGATACGGCTGATCTAACGGTTGCAAAAGTAAACAATATCCGTCGTCAATGTTTCGAGGCTGATATCACCATGCAGGTTGCAAAAAATAGCTTAATTAAAAAAGCTATGGAAGCAGCAGAAGGTGATTTTACCCCGATATATGATGTATTAAAAGGTTCTTCATCAATCCTTTTCTCAAAATCAGCAACTGCCCCGGCAAAGCTGATCAAAGCTTTAAGGAAAAAAGGTGATAAACCAGTTTTAAAAGCAGCATACATTGATTCAGCGATATTTATCGGCGATAATCAATTAGATACTTTGACCAAATTAAAGTCAAAAGAACAATTGATTGGCGAGATAGTAGGCTTACTGCAATCACCAGCAAAGAACGTAATTTCTGCATTGCAATCAGGCGGAAATATATTAGCAGGTGTTGTAAAAACATTACAAGAAAGAGGTTAACGAACACCTTAAAGTTCGATATTAAACAAAAAGCATTAAGTAAAAAATAAAAAATAAAATGGCGGATTTAAAAGCGTTTGCTGAACAGTTGGTAAACTTAACAGTAAAAGAAGTAAACGAATTAGCTCAGATCTTAAAAGACGAGTATGGCATTGAGCCTGCTGCTGCAGCTGTTGCTGCTGCACCAGCTGCTGGTGGTGGCGATGACGCTCCTGCTGCTGCTGCTGAGCAAACTGCATTTGACGTAATCCTGAAAGAAGCAGGTGGTTCAAAATTAGCAGTTGTTAAATTAGTAAAAGACTTAACTGGCCTAGGCTTAAAAGAAGCTAAAGATTTAGTTGACGGTGCACCTAAAGAGGTTAAAACCGGCGTTACTAAAGAAGAAGCTCAATCTTTGAAAACTCAATTAGAGGAAGCTGGAGCAGTAGTTGAGGTTAAATAATTTAGCCACACACAAAATAGCATCAGACTCCGACCATTTTTGGTCGGGGTCTATTGCTGTTTATACAGGTCTTGAAATAGCTTAAAGCCCGGGATTTGCTTTTTAGCTATTAGTACAGCATGTTTTATACCTGCAGTACCCCTACAAAATCCCACATAAATACAGGTTTAATAAATTAAATTATAACACCTTGGCAAACAATAATAACCAAAGAGTAAACTTTGCAACCAGCAGAAAGGTACTTGATTACCCCGATTTCCTGGATGTACAGTTACAATCTTTCCAGGAATTTTTTCAATTGGAAACCACGTCAGACAACCGCTACAAAGAGGGGCTGTTTAAAGTATTTGCCGAAAACTTTCCTATTTCAGATTCAAGAAATATCTTCGTTTTAGAATTTCTTGATTACTTTATTGATCCGCCACGTTACGATATACGCGAGTGTATTGAGCGCGGGTTAACTTACAGTGTGCCATTAAAAGCAAAACTTCGCTTATCATGTAATGATGCCGAGCACGAAGATTTTGAAACAATTGTACAGGACGTGTACCTGGGAACCATCCCTTACATGACTCCTAAAGGTACCTTTGTTATCAATGGTGCCGAGCGTGTAATTGTATCGCAGTTACACCGTTCACCAGGTGTGTTCTTTGGCCAAAGCCGTCACACCAACGGTACAAAATTATACTCGGCCCGTGTTATACCTTTTAAAGGTTCATGGATCGAATTTGCTACTGACGTTAATAACGTGATGTATGCATACATTGACCGTAAAAAGAAATTCCCGGTTACTACGCTTCTTCGTGCAATAGGCTACGATTCTGATAAAGATATATTAGAATTATTTGAGCTTGCAGACGAGGTTAAAGTAAGCAAATCTGGCCTGAAGAAATTCATCGGCCGTAAGCTTGCTGCAAGGGTGCTTAAAAAATGGGTTGAAGATTTTGTGGATGAGGATACCGGTGAAGTGGTTTCTATCGACCGTAACGAGATCATCCTTGAGCGCGAAACCGTATTGGAAGACGACCATATTGATATGATCATCGATGCAGGTGTTAAAACCATCATCCTTAACAAGGAAGATGCTGCCACCAGCGGTGATTATACTATTATATATAACACGTTACAAAAAGATACTTCAAACTCAGAGAAAGAAGCGGTTGAGCATATCTACCGTCAATTACGTAACGCTGAACCACCTGATGAAGAAACAGCACGTGGTATCATCGACAGGTTATTCTTTTCTGATAAAAGATATGATTTGGGCGATGTGGGCAGGTACCGCATCAACCGTAAATTAAAGCTGAATACTTCTGACGAAACAAAAGTATTAACCAAGCAGGATATCATCGCGATTGTGAAATACCTGATCAAATTAATCAACTCAAAAGCTGAGGTGGATGATATTGATCACTTGTCAAACCGTCGTGTTCGTACCGTTGGCGAGCAGCTTTACGCACAGTTTGGTGTAGGTTTAGCGCGTATGGCACGTACCATCCGCGAGCGTATGAACATTCGTGATAACGAGGTGTTCACACCAACAGACCTGATCAACGCACGTACATTATCATCTGTGATCAACTCGTTCTTTGGAACAAACCAGTTATCACAGTTTATGGACCAAACCAATCCACTGGCAGAGATCACGCACAAGCGTCGTCTGTCAGCCCTTGGGCCGGGCGGTCTGTCGCGTGAGCGTGCAGGTTTCGAGGTTCGTGACGTTCACTACACCCACTACGGTAGGTTGTGTACTATCGAAACCCCGGAAGGACCGAACATTGGTTTGATCTCATCACTTTGTGTACACGCCAAAATCAACAACTTAGGTTTCATCGAAACACCATACAAACGTGTGGTTGACGGTAAAGTACAGGTTGATGAGCCGGTTATCTATTTATCTGCCGAAGATGAAGATGGAAAAACCATTGGCCAGGCAAACGCTTACTACGATGATAAAGGTGTATTCGCCAATCCACGTGTAAAAGCACGTTTTGAAGGTGACTTCCCTATTATTGATCCGGATAAGCTGGATTTGATGGATATCGCTCCAAACCAGATCACCTCTATCGCGGCATCGTTAATTCCGTTCTTAGAACATGATGATGCTAACCGTGCATTGATGGGATCTAACATGCAACGCCAGGCCGTACCATTGTTACGCCCTGAGGCGCCAATTGTAGGTACCGGTTTGGAAGGCCGTGTAGCAAAAGACTCTCGTACCCTGATCAACGCCGAAGGCGATGGTGTGGTTGAGTATGTTGATGCTAACGAAATAAAAATTAAGTATGACCGTAACGAGCTTGACCGCCTGATATCTTTTGATGGCGATACAAGAAGCTACCTGTTAACTAAATTCAAGAAAACCAACCAAAGCACTACCATTAACCTAAAACCTATCGTTAAGAAAGGCCAACGGGTTACTAAAGGTGAAGTACTTTGCGAGGGCTACGCTACCCAGAATGGTGAGCTTGCCTTGGGCCGTAACCTTAAAGTGGCATTCATGCCTTGGCAAGGTTATAACTTTGAGGATGCGATCGTAATTTCTGAGCGTGTAGTATCTCAGGATATATTCACATCACTTCACGTTGAAGAATTTGAACTTGAAGTGCGTGATACAAAACGTGGCGAAGAGGAATTGACACCGGATATCCCTAACGTATCAGAAGAAGCTACTAAAGACCTTGATGAAGACGGTATTATCCGTGTTGGTGCCGAGGTTAAAGAAGGCGATATCCTGATAGGTAAGATCACTCCAAAAGGTGAATCAGACCCTTCACCGGAAGAAAAACTGTTACGTGCCATATTTGGTGACAAAGCAGGTGATGTTAAGGATGCATCTTTAAAAACGCCGCCATCAATTGCGGGTGTTGTTATTGATACCAAACTTTTCAGCCGTGCTAAGAAAACCACTAAAGCAGAAGAAAAAGCACAAATTGAAAAACTTGATGCTAAACATGATAAAGCTGTAAAAGATCTTAAGAATACGCTTATCGAGAAGTTATTTGAGATTGTTAACGGTAAAACCTCACAAGGTGTTTACAATGTTTACAAAGAGCTGTTTGTTGCTAAAGGCGTTAAATTTACCCAGAAAATACTGGCTGAATTGAACTACGAAAACATCAACCCAACCAAATGGACAACTGATGACGATAAGAACGATCAGATAAAAACTTTACTTCACAACTATAACATTAAAGTGAACGAAGAACTGGGTGCTTACCGCCGCGATAAGTTTGCCATCAGCGTGGGTGATGAGCTGCCATCAGGTATTGTACAAATGGCTAAAGTTTACATCGCTAAAAAGCGTAAGCTTAAAGTGGGTGATAAAATGGCGGGCCGCCACGGTAACAAAGGTATTGTTGCACGTATTGTACGTGACGAGGATATGCCTTTCTTAGAAGATGGTACCCCGGTTGATATTGTGTTGAACCCACTGGGTGTACCTTCACGTATGAACCTTGGCCAGATCTATGAAACCGTATTAGGTTGGGCAGGTAAAGAGCTTGGCGTTAAATTCGCTACCCCTATTTTTGATGGTGCAAGCCACACCGAGGTAGAGGAGTGGGTTAAAAAAGCAGGCTTACCAGAATCTGGCCGTACCTATTTATACAATGGTTTAACAGGCGATCGTTTTGACCAGCAAACTACAGTAGGTATTATCTACATGCTGAAACTTGGTCACATGGTTGATGATAAGATGCACGCGCGTTCTATCGGGCCATACTCATTAATTACACAACAGCCATTGGGTGGTAAAGCCCAGTTTGGTGGTCAGCGTTTTGGTGAGATGGAGGTTTGGGCACTGGAAGCATTTGGTGCATCAAACATACTGCAGGAAATATTAACCGTTAAATCGGATGATGTTATCGGCCGTGCCAAAACTTATGAGGCTATTGTTAAAGGTGAAAACTTACCTACACCATCAGTTCCTGAATCATTCAACGTATTGGTTCATGAATTAAGAGGTTTAGGTTTGGATATCACATTAGAATAAAGGTTGTTGTAAAGTTGTAAGGTTTAAAAGTTGTAAGATAAAGCAACGGTAAACCTTACAACATTCCAACTTTGCAACATTCAAACCTTTCAACAACAATTAAAAACAAGGGAGACTATGTCTTACAAAAAGGATAATAAAATCAAGAGTAATTTCACCACAATTACCATCAGTTTAGCTTCTCCGGAATCTATCCTGGAGCGTTCAAGCGGTGAAGTTTTAAAACCTGAGACAATTAACTACCGTACTTACAAACCTGAGCGTGATGGTTTGTTCTGCGAGCGTATTTTTGGCCCGGTTAAAGATTACGAATGCCATTGCGGTAAATACAAACGTATCCGTTACAAGGGTATAGTTTGTGACCGTTGCGGTGTTGAAGTAACGGAGAAAAAGGTTCGCCGTGAGCGTATGGGCCACATCAATTTGGTGGTACCTGTTGCGCACATCTGGTATTTCCGCTCGTTGCCAAATAAAATTGGTTACCTGCTGGGCTTACCAACCAAAAGGCTTGACCTGATCATTTATTATGAAAGATATGTAGTTATACAGCCGGGTGTTAAAGAGGCTGACGGGATCTCTAAAATGGATTTCCTGACAGAAGAAGAATACCTGGATATATTGGATACTTTACCAAAAGAAAACCAATACCTGGATGACAAAGACCCACAAAAATTTGTGGCTAAGATGGGTGCCGAGGCGCTTGAAGAATTATTGAAACGCATCAACTTAGATGAGCTTTCATACAACCTTCGCCACCAGGCAGCTAACGAAACTTCTCAGCAACGTAAAAACGAAGCGTTAAAACGCTTACAGGTTGTTGAAGCTTTCCGTGGTGCGGCTACAAGGATAGAGAATAACCCGTCATGGATGATCGTTAAGATCGTTCCGGTTATACCTCCTGAATTGCGCCCGTTAGTACCATTGGAAGGTGGCCGTTTCGCTACTTCCGATCTGAACGACTTATATCGCCGTGTAATTATCCGCAACAACCGTTTAAAACGTTTGATAGAGATAAAAGCACCGGAGGTGATCTTACGTAACGAAAAACGTATGTTACAGGAAGCTGTAGATTCGTTATTTGATAACTCACGTAAGGTTAACGCGGTAAAAACCGAAGGTAACCGTGCATTGAAATCACTTTCAGACATCCTGAAAGGTAAACAAGGCCGTTTCCGTCAAAACTTATTAGGTAAACGTGTGGATTATTCAGCACGTTCGGTAATTGTTGTAGGCCCAAACCTTAAACTACACGAGTGCGGTTTACCAAAAGATATGGCTGCCGAGCTGTTTAAACCATTTATCATTCGCAAGATGATTGAGCGTGGTGTGGTTAAAACAGTAAAATCTGCCAAAAAGATTGTTGACCGTAAAGACCCATTAGTTTGGGACATTTTGGAAAACGTATTAAAAGGCCACCCTGTATTATTAAACCGTGCGCCTACGCTGCACAGGTTGGGTATCCAGGCTTTCCAGCCAAAACTGGTTGAAGGTAAGGCTATACAATTGCACCCGTTAACCTGTACCGCCTTCAACGCGGATTTTGACGGTGACCAGATGGCTGTTCACGTACCACTTGGTAACGCAGCAATTTTGGAAGCCCAGGTATTAATGCTTGCATCACACAATATCCTTAACCCTGCAAACGGTACGCCTATTACAGTACCATCTCAGGACATGGTGCTTGGTTTGTACTACATAACCAAAGGCCGTAAAACTGACGAAGGACGTATTGTAAAAGGACAAGGTTTAACTTTCTATTCTGCCGAAGAGGTAATTATCGCTTACAACGAAAGAAAGATCGACCTGCACGCCTTTATCAAGGTTAAAGGAAGAATTAAAGAACGCGATGGCATCATTGTTTCTAAAATAATTGAGACCACTGTAGGCCGCGTGTTGTTTAACCAGCATGTACCCGAAGAAGTTGGTTACATTAATGAGCTGTTAACCAAAAAATCACTACGTGATATTATTGGTGAAGTAGTTAAAATTACCGGTATGGCACGCGCTGCCCAGTTCCTTGATGATATTAAGGAGTTAGGTTTCCGTATGGCATTCCAGGGTGGTTTATCATTTAACCTGAAGGATATTAACATCCCTGAAGAAAAAGTTACGCTGATAGCACAGGCTTCTAAAGAAGTTGAAGACGTTATGGGTAACTATAACATGGGTTTCATCACAAACAACGAGCGTTACAACCAGATCATCGATATCTGGACACGTATCAACAACCGCTTAACCGCGAATGTGATGAACATCCTGAGCAACGATAACCAGGGCTTTAACTCTGTTTACATGATGCTTGACTCGGGTGCACGTGGTTCTAAAGAGCAGATCCGTCAGCTTGCAGGTATGCGTGGTTTGATGGCAAAGCCTCAAAAATCAGGTTCGGGTGGTGAGATCATTGAAAACCCTATCCTTTCAAACTTTAAAGAAGGTTTGTCGGTATTAGAGTACTTCATTTCTACCCACGGTGCGCGTAAAGGTTTGGCGGATACGGCGTTAAAAACAGCGGATGCTGGTTACTTAACCCGTAGGTTGCATGATGTTGCGCAGGATATGATTGTTGGTGAAGTTGATTGCGGTACTTTAAGAGGTATCTACACAACTGCATTAAAAGATAACGAGGATGTTGTTGAACCGTTATATGACCGTATTTTGGGTCGTACAACGCTGCATGACGTTCACGATCCTATCACCAATGAATTGTTAATTTCTGCCGGTGAGGATATCACTGAAGAGATTGCCAAAAAAGTTGAAAATTCACCTTTAGAGGGTGTTGAGATACGTTCGGTATTAACCTGCGAAAGCAAACGTGGCGTATGTGCGTTATGCTATGGCCGTAACCTTGCAAGCGGTAAACGCGTGCAAATGGGAGAGGCTGTTGGTGTAATTGCTGCACAGTCAATCGGTGAGCCGGGTACACAGTTAACACTACGTACATTCCACGTGGGTGGTACCGCATCAAACATCGCGGCCGAATCACAGATCAACGCTAAATTTGATGGTGTTATTGAATTTGAGAACGTACGTACAGTTGCATATAAAACTGATGAAGAAACTGTTGACGTGGTATTGGGTCGTTCAGGCGAGTTCCGTATCATCGAAGCAGGTACTAATAAAGTTATTGTTACCAACAACATCCCATACGGTTCATACCTGTATGTAAAAGATGGTGCTACAATTTCTAAAGGCGATCGTATATGTTCATGGGATCCATATAACGCGGTTATTATATCTGAATTTGCCGGTATAACTCAGTTTGAGGCGGTATTAGAAGGTATCACTTTCCGTGAGGAGAGCGATGAGCAAACCGGTCACCGCGAAAAAGTAATTATCGATACAAGGGACAAAACTAAAAACCCTTCTATCCAGATAACTGATAATAAAGGTAACGTTATAAAAGGCTACAACATCCCTGTAGGTGCCCACATATCTGTTGAAGATGGTGAGAAACTACAAACCGGGCAGGTTATCGCTAAAATTCCTCGTTCAACCGGTAAAACGCGAGATATTACAGGTGGTTTACCACGTGTAACCGAGTTATTTGAAGCACGTAACCCATCTAACCCGGCTGTAGTAACCGAAATTGATGGTGTGGTAACTTTAGGTGGTGTTAAACGTGGTAACCGCGAGATCACTATCGAAAGTAAAGACGGACAGGTTAAAAAATACCTGGTGCCATTGTCTAAACACATCCTTGTACAGGATAACGACTTTGTTAAAGCAGGTATGCCATTGTCTGATGGTTCTATCTCTCCGGCAGATATCCTTGCAATTAAAGGCCCTGCTGCAGTACAAGAATACCTTGTTAACGGTATCCAGGAAGTTTACCGCTTACAGGGTGTGAAAATTAACGATAAGCACTTTGAGGTGATTGTTCACCAGATGATGCAGAAAGTTGCCATTGAAGACGCAGGTGATACCCGTTTCCTTGAAAGGGAAGCTGTTGATAGCTGGGACTTCATGACAGAGAATGATGAAATATTTGACAAGAAAGTTGTTGTTGAGCCAGGTGATTCTGCAACATTAAAAGCTGGTCAGATCATCTCTCTGAGAAAACTAAGGGACGAAAACTCGATTTTAAAACGTAAAGATTTAAAGTTGGTTGAAGTAAGGGATGCAATTGCAGCCACTTCAAGCCCGATGTTACAAGGTATCACAAGAGCATCATTAGGTACCAAATCGTTCATTTCAGCAGCATCGTTCCAGGAAACTACAAAAGTACTGAACGAAGCAGCTATAGCAGGTAAGAAAGACTTAATGCTTGGCTTGAAAGAAAACGTTATTGTTGGTCACTTAATTCCGTCAGGAACCGGTTTACGCGAATACGAAAATATCCGTGTAGGTTCTCAGGAAGAGTTTGATCGCCTGATGGCTTCAAAAACTGAGGAAGTGGAAGCTTAATCAGATTTTTTTAAATACTTTTGCAAAGCCTTCTATGAAAATAGAAGGCTTTGCTATTTTTATACCATCATGGAAGAACAAAACGAAAACCAAATTAACATTGAACTTTCTGAAGAAGTTGCCGAAGGGGTTTACGCCAACCTGGCTATCATAACCCACTCCAGTTCAGAGTTTGTGCTCGATTTTATCCGCGTTATGCCGGGTGTGCCAAAAGCGAAAGTAAAATCGCGTATTGTGCTTACCCCCGAACATGCCAAACGCCTGCTAACGGCGTTAGAAGATAATATTGAGAAATTTGAAGCCGTAAACGGCCGTGTTAAAATTCAGAACGACCCTACGGGTTTTCCAATGAATTTTGGCGGTACAATGGGGCAGGCGTAGATAAGTCCATAGTACATGGTCGATAGACCATAGTGACTAACATTTTTGCCATGGTCTATGGACCATTGACTATTGACCAAATTAAATGGAAAAAAACGCTAAAATATATATTGCCGGGCATAGGGGCATGGTAGGTTCTGCCATCATGCGGAAGCTGCAAAGCGAGGGGTTTACCAATTTTGTAACCCGTACCTCGGCCGAGCTTGACCTGCGCGACCAGCCGGCCGTTGCTGCATTTTTTGCACAGGAGAAACCCGAGTATGTTTTCTTGGCGGCAGCTAAGGTGGGTGGCATTGTAGCAAACAATACTTACCGTGCCGAATTCTTGTACGATAACCTGCAAATTCAGAATAATATTATCAATTCGGCACATATCAATAATGTTAAAAAACTGATGTTTTTGGGGTCGAGCTGTATCTACCCAAAACTGGCACCGCAACCGTTGCATGAAGATGCATTGTTAACCGGGTTGTTAGAACCAACAAATGAACCATACGCCATTGCCAAAATTGCCGGTATTAAAATGTGTGATGCTTACCGTGCGCAGTATGGCTGTGATTATATATCGGTTATGCCAACCAATTTGTATGGTTATAATGATAATTATCATCCGCAAAATTCGCATGTATTACCGGCTTTGATTCGCCGGTTTCATGAGGCCAAACAACAAAATGCGCCATCCGTTACCATTTGGGGGAGCGGATCGCCGTTGCGTGAATTTTTATTTGCCGACGACCTGGCCGAGGCTTGCTACTACCTGATGCAAAACTTTAGCCAGGCGGGTTTCATCAACATTGGTAGCGGTAAAGAGATCTCTATAAAAAACCTGGCCCTGCTCATTAAAGGTATAGTAGGGTACAAGGGGGAACTAACCTTTGATAGCACCAAGCCTGACGGTACCCCACGCAAATTAATGGATGTATCAAAACTGGCTGCATTAGGCTGGACATATAAAACCGAATTAGAAGAAGGCATTAAGCTTGCTTACCAGGATTTCCTTGCCAAAGTATAATTAATTGAAAAAACTATCGCATCAATTTCTATAGTATAATAATAACAAACAACTATCTATTTTATGACAAAGAAAATTACCAATATCTGCTGTATCGGCGCGGGCTATGTCGGTGGGCCAACCATGTCTGTTATCGCACAAAAATGTCCGGATATAAAGGTTACAGTAGTAGATCTGAATACTGGTCGTATTGATGCATGGAATGATCCGGATACCGCCAATATCCCGATCTATGAGCCCGGGCTGGATAAAGTTGTAGCAGAAGCAAGAGGGCGCAACCTTTTCTTCTCTACCGATGTTGATAAGGCAATTGATGAGGCGGAGATGATCTTTATTTCGGTTAATACCCCAACTAAAACTTATGGCTCTGGTAAAGGTATGGCTGCCGACCTAAAATATATTGAGCTTTGCGCAAGGCAAATAGCGCGTGTAGCCAAAACCGACAAAATAGTTGTGGAGAAATCAACACTGCCGGTTAGAACCGCAGAAGCCGTAAAAAATATTTTACAAAACACAGGAAATAACGTTAGCTACCAGATCTTGTCAAACCCGGAGTTTTTGGCAGAGGGTACAGCTGTAGAAGACCTTCACGCTCCTGACCGTGTACTTATTGGTGGAGATACTACCGAAGAAGGACGGGCAGCCGTACAGGCACTGGTTGATATTTATGCGAGATGGGTGCCTAAAGAAAGGATACTTACAACAAACCTTTGGTCGTCAGAGCTTTCAAAGTTAACGGCTAATGCGTTTCTTGCGCAACGGGTGTCGTCAATAAACTCTTTATCTGAGTTGTGTGAGCATACCGGGGCAGATGTATCTGAAGTAGCCCGCGCTATTGGCACCGATAGCCGTATCGGATCAAAATTCCTCAAATCATCAGTAGGGTTTGGCGGTTCATGTTTCCAGAAGGATATTTTGAACTTGGTTTATATAGCCAGGTCGTACGGGTTGCGTGAGGTGGCTGATTACTGGGAACAGGTAATTATTATGAATGATCACCAAAAACGTAGGTTTGCCAATAAAATAGTAAAAACACTATATAACACCGTTTCGGGTAAAAAGATCACTTTTTTAGGATGGGCTTTCAAAAAAGACACCAATGATACCCGGGAGTCGGCTGCGATATATGTTGCAGATGACCTGTTGAATGAGCAGGCTGGCATAGCGGTTTTTGATCCTAAAGTTACCGATAAACAGATATATGCTGACTTGGACTATCTGAATTCAAGGTCAAGTGAGGAAAATAAACAATTGCTTACTGTTTATACAGACCCATATGAGGTTTGTAAAGACGCCCATGCAATTGCAGTGCTTACCGAGTGGGATGAGTTTAAAAACTACGATTGGAAGCGCATTTATGACAACATGAAGAAACCTGCATTTGTATTTGACGGCAGGAACCTGCTAAACGTAAGCGAGCTAAAAGAAATTGGCTTTAAAGTTTATACCATAGGAAGAGAATAATTCGTTTATTTAGGTTTTACACTTATTACAGCAAAGCAGTTATGAATAGTAAAACAATAGTTTTTGGGGCTTCGGGCCAGTTAGGGCAGTGCTTTAAAAAGCTTGCCGCGGATGAAAATATCGATTTCTTTATCTTCCCTGCCGAAGGTGAAGCTGACATATTGGATACCGTTGCTTTAGAAAAACTGTTTGCTACTCATAAGCCGGTATATGCTGTTAATTGTGCAGCTTATACCGCCGTTGATAAGGCCGAAGACGACGCTGAAACGGCTTTAAAAGTCAATAAAACAGGCGTAGAGAACCTGGCAAGGCTTTGCAGTAAATACGATACAACACTTATCCATATCTCAACCGACTTTGTTTTTAAGGGCGATGTATCATCGCCCTTAAAAGAAAGCGATGTGGCAAAACCGATAAGTGTATATGGCCAAACCAAGCTCGACGGTGAGAAAGTGATCCCGATACTGCTGGACAATTATTTCATCATCCGCACGGGTTGGCTGTATTCTGAATTTGCCGGCAACTTTGTAAAAACCATGCTGAAGCTTGGTGCCGGGCACGACGAACTTAAAGTGATTGCCGACCAGGTGGGTACGCCTACTTACGGTATCGACCTGGCCGGTTTGATCATTCATATCATTAAATCGGAAAGTACTGCCTACGGCATATACCATTACAGTAACGAAGGGGTAGCGTCATGGTACGATTTTTCAAAAGCTATTTTTGAATTGGCCGGTACCGGTGTAAAAGTTATACCCGTATCTACCAGTGAGTATAAGACCCGCGCCGTAAGGCCGGCATACTCTGTTATGGATAAAACAAAGGTGAAACAAACATTTGGGCTGCAAATTCCGTATTGGAGGGATAGCCTTGCTGTTTGCATTGGCAAGTTAAAACAACAAAACCAAGTATCATGAAAGGTATCATATTAGCAGGCGGATCGGGCACCAGGCTTTACCCAATAACCCAAGCCATAAGTAAGCAATTAATGCCTATTTATGATAAGCCCATGATCTATTACCCGCTATCTGTTTTAATGCTGGCGGGCATAAACGAGATCCTGATCATCACCACGAAAGAAGATAACCCGGGTTTTGTGCGTTTACTGGGTACGGGCGAAGCTATTGGCTGCAGTTTTGAATACGCCATACAGGAAAAGCCCAACGGGCTTGCCCAGGCTTTTGTAATTGGCGCCGATTTTATTGGAAACGATAAAGTGGCTTTAGTATTGGGCGATAACATCTTTTACGGCTCGGGCTTTAGCAAACTGATACAAAGCTTTAATGATGTAAGCGGCGCAGCCATATTTGCCTACCCCGTTGCCGACCCCGAACGGTACGGCGTTGTTGAATTTGATAAAGAGCTGAAAGCGGTATCGATTGAAGAAAAACCGGTCGAACCAAAGTCGAAATTTGCCGTTCCGGGGCTTTATTTTTACGATAACAGCGTTGTTGAGATCGCTAAAAATATACAGCCATCCCCACGTGGCGAATACGAGATAACCGATGTAAACCGTGTTTACCTGGAGCAGGGCAACCTGCATGTAGGCGTAATGGACAGGGGCACAGCCTGGCTGGATACCGGTACGTTTGATTCCTTAAGCGATGCGACAGAATTTGTACGTGTAATTGAAAAGCGCCAGGCCAAAAAAATCGGTTGTATTGAGGAAGTAGCCTATTTGATGGGTTATATCAATGCCGAACAATTACAGGTATTAGCAAATAAGTACATCAAAAGCGGTTACGGGGTGTATATTCAATCGGTGCTGGATAACAGGTAAGCTTAGTGGGCGGTTATTAGTTGGTAGTTTGCTTTCGAGCAAGTTGCTTGTAATTAAGTACTTACAAATATTTCGTTTTCTTAAATTACTAATAATCAATTATTTGTAAATTTCCACCTTGGCCACGGCAGTGAACGTGAACATTATTGATTATCAGCGGGTTAAATGATGTGCTTAGTCGTAGCGGCTATCATGTTATCAACCAGGTTTTCATCACCTGCATCCATCCATATAATTTCCTTGTCTTTCCTAAACCAAGTGAGCTGGCGTTTTGCAAAGCGGCGGGTATTTTGTTTAATGGCTGCGATAGCAGTATCCATATCCGTTTTCCCATCAAAATAGTTGAATAGCTCGGAATACCCCACCGTGTTTAGTGCGTTGTAGGTACGATATAGCATTAGTGCCGCTACTTCTTCCACCAGGCCGTCTTTCACCATAATGTCTACCCGTTGGTTTATCCTGTCGTAAAGTTTTTCGCGCGGCATATCAAGGCCAAACCTGATAATGTTGAATTGCCTTTTATTAATGGTTGATTTGCGATATGATGATATAGGGTTGCCGGTTGCTTCATAAACTTCTAAGGCCCTTATAACACGCTGTGGGTTATTGATATCCACCTCGGCGTGGTATATGGGGTCTACTTGTTTTAATCGCTCCTGCAGGGGTTCTATGCCGTTTGCTGTCAACTCGGTATTTAAGCGGTCGCGGATATCCGGATCAGCGGTAGGTAATTCATCAAAGCCTTCGGTAATAGCCTTAATATACAAGCCCGATCCTCCAACCAGTATCACTACATCGTGCTTTTGAAAAAGTTCCTCAAGCAGTTGCATACACTGGCGTTCAAAATCACCAACAGAAAACGGCTCTGTAATACTATGGGAGTTGATGAAATAATGAGGTGCTGCGGCCAGTTCAGTTTCGGTAGGTTTTGCCGTACCGATAGACATTTCGCGAAAAAACTGCCTTGAATCTGCCGATACGATGACGGTATTGTAATGTTGAGCCAACTGTATGGCAGCAGCGGTTTTGCCACTGGCCGTTGGGCCGGCAATTACAATAAGGGTTTTATTTAAGGGTTCATCCTTCACGGCGGTAATTTACGGAATAATGAACACTGAATTACGAATAACGAATTTCGAAATTTAGTGTTCAAAATTCATTATTCGATATAATATTATATGGTAGAATTAATAATCGTCGCGGCCGGGTTTGTCTTCGTCTTCAAATTCCTCGTCGTCGCCAAAGCCAAATTCATCTTCTTCGGCTTCGTCGTCGTCAACTTTTTTCTCTTCAACATCGTCAATGCCCGTATCGGTCACTTCAGAAAAATCTTCCGCATCCTCGGGGTTGTAAGCCATCTCGTGTAAAAAGTCGAAATCTTCATCAGGGGCGTCGGTGGCGGCAGCAGCCGGGTTAAATACGTTGCCAAATTGTTTTGGCGCCTCACCAACCGAGCGTACAACAGCAGGGTAGGTAGTACCCGGTGCATCATCAAGAATAATCTTCATCAATTCAACATGGAAATCAAAAGGCCTGTCGAAATTAAAGGTATAATAGAATTTTTGATGCGGATCATCAATAAAACTACTTAGTTTTATTTTTTCCATCAGCGGGATGTTGCGATCTATCCTTTTCTGATTTGGCATGTAGGTGATCTCTTCACCCTTCATCCATTGGTCGTTACTGATGTAAAAAGAAGACGGATATTCGGGGTTATAACCGGTACTTTGGTGTATAGCCTTGTGAAGATCCTCGAAAGTTTGATTTGATTTCACATCAATATCCCGCGAAACGTCGTCATAATCTTCAAAAGTAACCCTGAACCTGTATAGTGCCATTGTATAAGTAGTTTTTTGTCAAAAATAGTATGTTTAATTTAATTTGTGTTTGCCACAACTTTCAAGCCAATTTCTTTACCTTTTTCAATTGTAAAATTAATTGCCGCTTCGCGGTCGTTAGGGATATCGCCCTCTAATATGGCTTCGCGTATTTTATTCTTTATAATACCTACTTCGCGGCCCTCGCCAATACCAAAAAGCTGCATAATATCCAGCCCGGTTACCGGTGGTTGCCAGTTGCGGATGCTATCGCGTTCTTCAACATCTTTTAGCTTTTGCTGTACCAGTTCAAAATTGTTACGGTATTTTTTAACCTTGTATTCGTTTTTGGTGGTCACATCGGCTTTACACAACAACATTAACGCTTCAATATCATCGCCGGCCTCAAAAAGTAAACGGCGCACGGCCGAGTCGGTAACGATGGATTGCGAAAGAACAATTGGGCGTAAATGCAGTTGCACCAGCTTTTGCACCAGCTTCATTTTCTCGTTAAGGGGCAATTTTAGCTGCGCGAAGATTTTGGGCACCATACGGGCACCTTTATCCTCGTGGCCGTGAAACGTCCAGCCGTGTGCGGGCTCAAAGCGTTTAGTAGGTGGCTTAGCAATATCATGCAAAATAGCCGCCCAGCGCAACCAAAGGTCGTCGGTAGTTTCGCAAATGTTATCCAGCACCTGCAGGGTATGGTAAAAATTATCCTTGTGCCCTTTGCCGTTAATTATCTCAACACCGTGTAGGGCTACCATCTGCGGGAATATGATGTGTAACAAGCCCGTGTCAAACAGGTAATTAAACCCTATAGATGGCTTTGGCGAGAGGATGATCTTGTTCAACTCGTCGGTTATGCGTTCCTGCGATACAATTTTAATGCGCTGCAGGTTGCTTTTTATAGCTGCTATGGCTTCATCGTCTATCCTGAAATCGAGCTGACTGGCAAAGCGGATAGCCCGCATCATGCGTAAAGGATCGTCAGAGAAAGTCTCTACCGGGTTTAACGGGGTCTTGATCAGCTTTTGTTCCAGGTCGGCAATGCCACCAAAAGGATCTATCAGCGTGCCAAAATCATTGCCATGTAGGGCAATAGCTAAAGCATTGATGGTAAAATCGCGTCGTTTCTGGTCGTCTTCTAACGTGCCGTTCTCCACTATGGGCTTGCGCGAGTCTGACCGGTAGCTTTCCTTACGGGCGCCAACAAACTCTACCTCTATATCCTGGTAGCGAAGCATGGCTGTACCAAAGTTTTTAAACACCGATACCTTAACGTTAAGTTTAGCGGCAACGGCTTCGGCAAAGGCAATGCCATTACCAAGGATAACAATATCAATATCTTTTGATGGGCGGTTCAGGAAAATATCGCGCACGTAGCCGCCAATTGCATAAGCCTGTACATCTTGGTCGGCAGCAAGTTTGCAAATAACAGAAAATACCGGATGTTGCAGGTGTTGTTTCATAAGTAGGCTGCGAACAGGCTTGTATTACGGCGCAAATTTAGCGATTATTAAAAAACTAACGGCGAATAAATTCAAAACCGCCATTTGGGTTTAACCGCATAATGGTTGACGGCTTCCTGATTTCGGTGCTATACTGGTCAAGGTCAACCACATAATCAACCCCGTCAATGATGTCCTGGTCTACTTTAGAAAAGTACTCGGGCGATGGTTTACCGCTAATATTGGCCGATGTTGATACCAATGGCTTGCGTAAACGCTGTATAAGCTGCTGGCAAAAGGGGTGGCTGGTTACCCTTATACCCACGCTGCCATCTTCGGCAATTAACGCGGTCGATATGTTTTTAGCGCCGGGCATAATAAGGGTTAGCGGGTTTTCGGCATACTCTATCAGTTCGTAAGCAATATCGGGCACTTCGCTAATGTAAGTTTGCAGTTTATTATCAATATCCAGCAAAATAATCATGCTTTTGCTTTCGTGGCGCTGTTTTAGTTCATAGATTTTTTTTACGGCGTCGGTATTGGTGGCATCGCAACCAATGCCCCAGATGGTATCTGTAGGGTACAGGATGATGCCGCCATCCTGTACAACTTTTAGCGCCTTATTTACTTCGTCTTTAAGCATAATTCAGGTGCAAACTTAATGCTTTTATTATTTTTATTTCATCCAGCAGTTCCATGCATTTTGGGATGCCGTATAATTTGCAGGTATTACGCACGCATGGCTCGCATATCAGTTCGCCATAACGTATCACATCAAGTTGCTGTTTGTTATAAGGTGCGGTGTTATTTTCATTGCCTGCGCCAAATAAAACAACAGTGGGCGCACCCACGGCGTTTGCCAAATGTGCCGGGCCCGAGTCTGTTGTCAGCACAACTTTGCTCCCCGCCATTAATTCGGCCAGGCCTTGCAAATTGGTTTTACCGGCCAGGTTTTGCAGCCTGTCGGCATTATCTAAACCTATTAGTAGTTCATCAACAAATGCGGCCTCCTTTGGCGAACCCACAAAGGCGAAAGTTATATCCTTAAAAGCAGTAGTAAGTGCGTTAATAATGCTGCGCCCTTTATCCAGTGGCATCCTGCGGGATAAAGCTTCGGAATTAAAGTTGATAACAACGGTATTATTATTGGTAGCCTTACCACCATCAAGCTCAACCTTTTTATTTTCTACAATTTTGCCTGTGAAGTTTTCAAGCAGCAAAACATACTCGTCAACCCGGTGCAGGTTAAGGGGTTTCTTAAAAGATCGCGTTAGCAGAAAAAAGCCGCCCTCTTTATTAAAACCAACGCGCTGTTTGGCTTTGCTTGCCCATGCCATTACAAATGATGACAAAGAATGAGGAAGGTTAAAGCAGATATCGTATTGCTGGCTACGCAGGGTTTTGCCAAAACGATATACGCCGGCAAGCCCGTTATATTCCTGTTTCGAGAAAAGGTGGATGTGATTTAGCCCGGGGATGAGCGAAGCAATGCTGCCCAGCTCTTTTTTAATGATCACATCGATAGATGCACCAGGATAAAGCTGCCTTACAGCGTTGATAAATGCGGTACTCATTACCACATCGCCAAGCCAGTTGGGCAGCCTTATTAGTATCTTCATTTTTTGTGTTGATTAGGTGAATAGTTGATTAAGTGAGTAGTTGAAAAATTAAACAATAAGAACCACTCACTTAATCAACCCAATCAACCATTCACTATACTGCTACGTTATTCTCCCTTAAAGCATCGTTTAACGATGTCTTTTTGTCGGTCGATTCTTTACGTTTGCCAATAATCAATGCGCATGGCACCTGGAATTCGCCCGCAGGGAATTTTTTAGCGTATGAGCCCGGTATAACTACCGAACGGGCAGGTACGCGGCCTTTATATTCAATTGGCTCGGGGCCGGTTACGTCAATAATTTTTGTTGATGCGGTTAAAACCACGTTGGCGCCCAAAACGGCTTCGCTTTCTACGTGTACGCCTTCAACCACAATAGCGCGCGAACCCAGGAAGCAGTTATCCTCAATAATTACCGGGGCTGCCTGTACAGGCTCTAATACGCCGCCAATACCAACACCACCGCTTAAGTGTACATGCTTGCCAATTTGTGCGCACGAACCTACGGTAGCCCAGGTATCAACCATGGTGCCTTCATCAACATAAGCGCCAATGTTTACGTACGATGGCATCATGATAACACCTTTGGCCAGGTAAGCACCGTAACGGGCAATACCATGGGGTACTACACGCACTCCAAGTTCTTTATAGTTGGTCTTCAGTTTCATTTTATCATGAAACACAAAAGGGCCGGTTTTAATTTCTTCCATAGCACGGGTAGGGAAGTATAATATAACGGCTTTCTTGATCCAGTCGTTTGTATGCCAGCGGCTGCCAATAAGTTCGGCAACACGTATTTCGCCTTTATCAAGGCGCTCAATAACGGTATTTATGGCATTAATGTAGTCGTTTTCACTTAAAAGGGTGCGGTTATCCCAGGCATCCTCAATCATTTTTTTAAGGTCGATCATTACAGAATATAAATTTTGTCAAATTAAAGGAATTTTAAGGAGATTTGTTTGATTGTAGTGTTAAGAATATAGAGAGCGCCATGGCTGAGAAAGAAAAATTAAGGATTGATAAGTATTTATGGTCTATCCGTGCGTTTAAAACCCGTACGCTGGCTTCTGATGCCTGCAAGGCGGGGCGCGTTAAGCTGGAGGGCAATAACATAAAACCATCGCACGAGGTTAAGATAGGTGAGGTGTACACGGTATCAAAAGGCCCTGATAAAAGAGTTTTGAAAGTAACCGGGCTACTGGAAAGCCGTACAGATGCTAAAAAGGCTGTTATGTTTTATGAGGATATAACACCCGAGGAAGAAACCCATGCGTTTAAATCGATGTTTCATGCCCCTTTACTAACACGTGACCGCGGCACAGGCCGCCCCACAAAGCGCGACAGGAGGGAAATTGATGACCTGAAAGATGATTTTTTTAATTAACTTAAAACAATTAACTTATAGGTTTGTTTAAACCTCGCATTCAAGCATATGTTTTGACAAGTTCGTATGTTTAAGCGGTGTTTAATTGTGATTTTTCTAAAAAAACACTAATACATTTGCATTATATTAACATAAAAATAATCTGCCAGAAAGCAAAACTGTTTATTTACATTGGTTTAATTAATAAAAAAGTCTATTTTTGCGCCAAATACCTCTACCGTAACTTATGAAAAAAAATATCTACCTTAGTGTTTTTTTGTTTTTAACGATTGTTGTGACCTTGTCATCATGTATTAGTCAAAAGCAAGTTGTTTATTTTCAAAAAGAGGTTAACCAATCGGATACAATTAATGTTTCTAAAGCATATGTGCCGACTATACAGCCCGGCGACATTCTATCTATACCGGTATCGTCATTAAACCTGGCAGCAAGCAGCTTTTTCAACCCTTATAGTAATGCAGCACCTACAGCACCGGATGCGGGTGCTTTAAATGTTACCCCGTCTTTATCGGCGTCAAACGGGTATCTTGTAGATGCGTCAGGCTTAATTGAATTCCCACTGCTTGGAACAATTAAATTAGCGGGTCTTACTACTTCTGAGGCCCGTGATACAATAAAAAATAGGCTTAAAGCTACTTATCTTAAAGAACCTACCGTTAGCGTAAGGTTTTTAAACTATAAAATATCTATTATGGGCGAGGTAACCCGCCCATCGGTTTATGTTATCCCAAATGAAAAGGTAACATTGCCCGAAGCTTTGTCAATGGCTGGTGACCTTACCATATATGCCAAGCGGGAAAATATTTTAGTTGTTAGAGATAACAATGGCAAAAAGGAATTCGGTCATGTTAACCTCAATACAAGAGAAGTGTTTAATTCGCCATATTATTACCTACACTCCGGCGATTTGATTTATGTTGAACAGGGCAAAGCCAAAGCTGCCCAAAGTGACCAAGCTTATCGCATCTTACCAATAGTTTTGAGTGCTTTAACAGTAATTGGATTGTTGATATATAGGTTTAAATAATTTTTGCTCAAAATATACGCGCTACTTTATGAATGCTAATCAGGAATATAATTTTGATACTGACGAAAAAAATGAAATAAATGTTAGAGAGGTATTGTTCAAGTACCTTTACTATTGGAAATGGATTTTATTATCAATAACAGCGTTCTTAGTTTTAGGGTTTCTGTACTTAAAATTTCAAACTCCTCAATATCAAATTGAAACAGATCTTTTAATTAAAGATAAAAGCGCTAATGGACCGCAGGACGATATATTAAAAAGTTTAGATCTTTTTTCAACAGATAAAATTATTGATAATGAGATCCAGATCCTGAAATCGTACACATTAATGGAGAAGGTTGTAAAAAACCTTAAGCTGGATGTTTCATATTATAAAAGTACGGCTGTTACAAACAGGCCTGTTTACAAACACCTTCCGTTTGAGGTTGAATTACTTGTCCCCACAAAAACCAGTTACCAGAATACTTTATTATTTAAAGCACTAAATAATGGAAAAGTTGAAGTTGATGGGAAAGAATATCCAATGAACGTTCCTTTTCAAACAGAGAATGGGTTGATTGAGGTAAAGGCCAACCCCAATTTTGCAAAACTGGCTAATAGCGAGTTGTATGTAAAATTTAATTCTGTATCAAGTGTATTGCAAGCCTACAGCCAATTACTTATGATAAACCCGGTAAGCAAAGATGGTACTGTGCTTATTATTACATTGCAAGATGCTATACCGGAACGAGGTAAAGACTTTTTAAGCCGATTGGTTTATGAATATAATAAAGCAGCTATTGATGATAAAAACCAGGTAACCTCAAGCACATTATCATTTATTGTTGAACGCCTAAAAAGGCTGGAAGAAGAATTAGGTACGGCAGAGAAAAAGGTGGAGGATTATAAATCAGTAAATAAGATCACCGACATTAGTTCTCAGTCACAAATATTTCTGCAAGGTGTACAGGGGAACGATGCGGAACTTAGCAAAGTTAACATACAACTTGGTGTGTTAAACAGTATGGAGGAATACCTGCATAGACAGAATGCCGACCAAACGGCACTTCCATCAATGCTGGGAATAGAAGATGCTTCATTATTAGGCCTGGTTAATCAATTGGCCGACGCGCAACTTAAAAGGCAAAGCTTATTACAAACGGTTCCTGAAACCAACCCATTAGTTGTTTCTTTTACAGAACAGATAAATGCAATAAAATCAGGTATTGAACAATCAATAAAAAGCCTTAAAAGAGGGTTGTTAATTACAAAACAGCAGCTAGATAATAAGAACGCTAATTTTCAGTCTATTATTAGTCAGGTACCTTCAAAAGAACGTGGGTTACTTGATGTAATGCGTAATCAGGAAATAAAAAATACACTCTTTACATTTTTACTGCAAAAACGCGAGGAAACAGCGATGTCACTCGCTTCTACTATTGCAGATAGCCGCATAATTGATGAGGCGAGAAGTACGGAATTCCCGGTTAAACCTGTAAAACCTTTAATATATATCATATTTTTTGCAATAGGGTTAATTCTTCCATTGGCAATTATTTATTTAAAAGGTGTTTTAAATAATAAAGTAAACAGGCGTTGGGATATTGAAAGTATCACAAAAGCGCCAATAATTGCCGAGATTTCTCATTCAGATGAATCAACACCGTTGATAGTTGCAGAACGACCAAGATCAATGGTTTCAGAGCAAATTAGAGCTTTAAGAACCAATTTACAATTTATTAGTTCGGAAGTTAATAACAAAATACTTTTATTTACTTCTAGTATGAGTGGCGAGGGCAAATCGTTTATCTCGCTTAACTTAGGGGCAAGTTTGGCCATGTCCGGGAAAAAAGTAGTGATTTTGGAGCTTGATTTAAGGAAACCCAAATTACATGCTGGTTTAGGTATTGACAATGATAGCGGCCTTTCTAACTATTTAATTGGCCAAACCAGTTATAATGATATAATAAAAGGAGTACCACAACAACCTGGTTATTTTATAATAACAAGTGGGCCGATACCACCTAACCCGGCAGAACTATTAACGAATGGCCGTATTGAAGTTTTAATTAAAGACCTGCAAAAAGAATTTGATTACATTTTAATAGATGCACCTCCTGTAGGGTTAGTAACTGATGCGCAAATATTAGCTAAATATGCTAACGCAACGTTTTTTATAGTAAGGTACAACTATACTTTTAAAGAACAGGTAAAATTAATTGATAGTTTATACACCACCAATAAACTTCCTAAAGTAAACTTAGTTTTTAACTCCATTGAGTTAAACGCAGGTTATGGTTATGGCTATGGCTACGGTTATGGTTATAGCTATGGTGGTTATTATCAGGAAGAAAGCACCAAGAAAAAATCACTGTTTAAAAGGACCCCAAAAGATAAATAAGGGCCTTAAATCATAAAACAGGCTATAACGCATTTCTGTAAAAACATAAACTTTAAATATGACCGAGCTAAATACACAAAAAGCGAATATTAATACTATGCAGTTCAATATAGCTATAATTGGGTTAGGGTATGTAGGCTTACCACTTGCTGTTGAATTTGCAAAAAAATACAAAGTTGAAGGGTTTGATGTAAATAAAAAAAGGATTGATGAGCTAAATAGCGGATATGACCGCACGCTTGAAATTGATGAACCATTGCTTAGCCAGGTTAACAGTACAGACAATAAAAGGAGTTCTGGCCTGTTTTGCAGTGATGAGCTTAGTAATATTGCCGATTGTAACATCTATATAATAACAGTACCAACACCCGTTGATAAACATAACCGCCCCGATCTTACCCCCCTTTATAAGGCAAGCGAAACGGTAGGGAAAGTATTAAAAAAAGGAGATATTGTAGTTTATGAGTCAACGGTATATCCGGGTGTTACCGAAGATGAATGCGTGCCAGTACTTGAGCGGGTTTCGGGCTTAAAATTCAATACTGATTTTTATGCAGGTTACTCGCCAGAACGTATAAACCCGGGGGATAAAACACACACAGTTTCCAAAATATTAAAAATAACTTCGGGTTCTACTGATGCTGCTGCAGAGGTTATTGATAAACTTTATAATTCGGTAATAACAGCCGGTACTTATAAAGCAGCTTCCATTAAAGTTGCTGAAGCCGCAAAGGTGATAGAAAACGCACAGCGCGATATCAACATCGCATTTGTTAATGAATTGGCTAAAATTTTTAACCGTCTCGGAATTGATACGGATGAAGTTTTACAGGCCGCTGGTACAAAATGGAACTTCCTTAAATTTAAACCAGGATTAGTAGGGGGGCACTGTATAGGTGTTGATCCTTATTACCTTGCTCAAAAAGCTCAGGAGGCAGGTTACCATCCGGAAATTATTTTGGCTGGCCGCAGGCTTAATGATGGTATGGGCGAGTATGTTGCAAACGAGGTGGTTAAAATGATGATCAAAAAGGATATACCAGTTAAAAATGCAGAAATACTTGTGCTTGGGGTTACCTTTAAAGAGAACTGCCCTGATGTACGTAATACAAAGGTTATAGATGTATTAAGTACCTTAAGGGGATACGAAACTAAGATTACAATTTTTGATCCTATTGCTTCACCAGCCGAAGTTAAACATGAATACGGTTGGGATTCGGTTAATAATCTTAATGATTCAGGCCGGTTTGATGCTATAGTTTTAGCTGTATCTCATGATGAGTTTAAAGAGCTCGATCTAAAAAAACTATCCAAACCAAATAGTGTGATTTATGATGTAAAAGGTGTGTTGGCAAGAGACATAATTGACGGCCGTTTATAAAACAAGTTCACCTATCCATGAAAATTATGTATCAAACGCAATATCATTCAATCAACTTAGACCAACATTCGTTTTTGGTAACAGGCGGCGCAGGCTTCATAGGTTCAAACATTGTTGAATATCTTTTAAAATACAACGCTAAAAAAGTACGGGTACTGGATAATTTTTCAACCGGGAGGCAGGTTAATATTGAAAAATTTAAAACCAATCCGGCTTTTGAACTATTTGAAGGCGACATACGCGACCTGGAAACATGTAAAAAGGCGGTTATCGGTATAGATTTTATTACGCACCAGGCTGCTTTAGGTTCGGTTCCGCGTTCAATAAATGACCCTATTACTACTAATGACGTTAATATCAGCGGTTTTCTTAATATCCTTGTTGCGGCTCGCGATGCTAATATAAAACGCTTTGTATATGCAGCAAGTTCAAGTACTTATGGCGACCATCCCGGCCTGCCTAAAGTAGAAGATAAAATTGGCAATTCACTTTCGCCTTATGCTGTTACCAAATATGTTAATGAATTATACGCTTCTGTGTTTTCCAAAACGTATGATTTTCACACTATTGGCTTACGTTATTTTAATGTTTTTGGCCCACGCCAAAACCCAAATGGCCCGTATGCGGCAGTAATACCGTTATTTATTGAAGCTGCTTTAAAAAACGAAGCGCCTGTTATAAATGGTGATGGCGAAACAAGCCGCGATTTTACCTTTGTTGAAAACGCAGTTCAGGCAAATGTTAAAGCTATGCTTAACACTACAGTAAACCATCACGAGGTTGTTAATATAGCTTTTGGCGAACGTACTACTTTGAACCAGCTATGGTTTAAAATAAGCGAATTGGTAGGGATTGATAAACAGCCACAGTACAGAGAAGAACGCAAAGGCGATGTTAAACACAGCCTTGCTGATATTAATAAAGCATTACAAATACTGGGTTATAAACCAGAACTATCCGTTCTTAACGGGCTTGAGATTGCTGTTGATTGGTATAACAATGAATTAAAACAATAGTATGAAAGTATTGGTTACCGGAAGCGCTGGATTTATTGGATTTCATTTAACAGAACGACTACTGGAGCGGGGTGATGAGGTGATTGGTTATGATAATTTAAACGAGTACTATGATGTACAGCTTAAATATGGCCGTCTTGATCACTTGGGTATAAATAAATCAGACATTACGGATCATAAATTAATAGCAAGCACTAAACATACCGGATTCAGTTTTATAAAGGCAGGCCTGGAAGACAAGGGTGTACTGGATAAGCTTTTTGAAGAGGAAAAATTTGATGTTGTTGTAAATTTAGCCGCTCAAGCAGGCGTACGGTATTCATTAACAAATCCTGACGTGTATGTAAAATCAAACATTGTTGGATTTTTAAACTTATTAGAGGCCAGCCGTAATAACCCTGTAAAGCATTTTGTTTACGCATCATCAAGTTCGGTATACGGCACTAATACAAAAATGCCGTTCTCGGTGTCAGATTCGGTAGATCATCCGGTATCTTTGTATGCCGCATCAAAAAAATCGAACGAATTAATGGCGCACACCTATAGCCATTTGTTTAATATCCCAACAACGGGGTTGCGTTTTTTCACGGTTTATGGCCCCTGGGGCAGGCCGGATATGGCATTGTTTATTTTTACTAAAGCAATATTAGAAGGCAAACCTATCCCTGTGTTTAATATGGGAGAAATGTACAGAGATTTCACCTACGTAGATGATATTGTTGAAGGTATAAAAAGAGTAATTGATAGCCCGGCTAAAGGTAACAGTAGCTGGAACGGCGATGAGCCTGACGCATCATCATCAAAAGCCCCGTACCGAATATATAATATCGGGAATTCATCACCTGTTAAATTAACTGATTTTATTGAAGCCCTTGAAACCGCTTTGGATAAAAAAGCTATTAAAGAGCTTTTGCCAATACAACCGGGCGATGTGCCATCAACCTGGGCGGATGTTCAAAGTTTAAAAGACGATATGGGCTACGAACCAAAAACAGAGGTTGCAACAGGGGTAAAAGCCTTTACGAATTGGTATAAAAAGTATTATAACATCGATTGATTTTTGTACGATTAATCATGAAGTTAAGGGAAACACTCAAACAAATTATGGCCGACAATGCATTTTATGGAGGCTCAAATCTTACAAAAAAAGTAGGGGTTTATTTGCTTGAGCCTGGTTTTAGAATGATAATGAATTACAGGCTAGGCAAATACTTTTTAGAAACAAGATCGGGCGTTTTTAAGCTGTTTGTACGCTATTTAAGGTTAAAACAGGTTGTTAAACGGGGCTGTCAGTTTTCATTCAAAGCTACTATTGGTAACAACTTTAAGATGCCACATGCGATAGGTATTGTAATTGGAGAAGGGGTTATAATAAAAGACAACGTTACCATTTTTCAGAATGTAACATTAGGCAGGAGCCATGGAAACGCAGATGGCTTGTGTTATCCGGTTATAGGAAACAATGTGACAATTTTTGCCGGGGCTAAAATTTTTGGAGGGGTAGCAATTGGCGCAAATGCAAAAATCGGCGCAAATGCAGTGGTGAATATCGATGTACCTGAAAACTGTATCGCGGTTGGTGTTCCTGCTAAAATACTTTCTAAATGAAATCATCTTTTTTAAGAGACCTTTTTGCCCTTGTAAGCAGCAGGATTGTAGTTACGCTACTAACTGTTGGCACTTCGATAATTACTGCAAGGTATCTGGGGCCTGATATTAATGGGATAATTGCCGCATTAACTGTTTATCCGTTATTGTTTATGACAATTGGGTCATTAGGTATCCAGCAATCAACCACTTATTTTGTAGGCCAAAACAAATATAATATTAGAGAAATATACGGATCTGTTTTAGTTATATGGATCTTTACAAGTATATTTTGTATGCTGAGCTGCTATACGCTTATTAGCTATTTCTCGGCAAATAAGTATAACACAATATACATATATATGGCAATCTTACCTATCCCGTTTTCTTTATATAATACCTATAGTTCCGGGATATTTTTAGGTTTGCAAAATATAAAAGAGTACAATAAAGTAAATTGGATATCAGCAGCTATAAATTTTGCTGCAACATTTGTATTACTTGCCATTTTTCATTTTGGATTGCCGGGCCCGCTAATGGGCATATTTGCCGGTGTATTTATTTTATCTTTTTTTGTTGCACATCAGGTTAAAAAAATTGTGCCTATTAGGCCAATACTTAATCTGAAAATTATCAAAGCAATGTTGAGCCTGGGCCTTATTTATGCCCTGGAGGTTTTGATTTTCGCACTCAACTACCGGGTTGATATTATATTGTTAGAAAAGCTTTCAACACCATATGAAATTGGTATTTACTCTAAAGGAGTAAATATTGTTGAGGTTTTGTGGCAAATACCCCTATTTGTAAGTGCTTTGATATTTTCAAGGAGCGCTGGCTCTAAAGACCCCAAAGGTTTTTCTGAAAAGGTGTGCCGCTTGTTAAGGTTTGCAGGTGTGGTGATTGTTTTTTCTTCAATCGCGTTGTACCTGTTATCGGGTATTGTAATAACAGTGATGTACGGAGATAAATTCATAGGTAGTATCATTGTTTTAAAGACGCTAATCCCTGGTGTATTGCTTTTAACCATATTGCGAATACTGAACATGGATCTTGCCGGAAAGGGGAAACCCTGGCTATCTATGAGGGCAATGATACCGGCAGTAATTATTAATATCATTTTCAATTATTTTCTTGTGCCTAAGTACGGGGCCTTGGGGGCAGCTTGGTCTACCACAATAAGTTATAGCTGTGCAGCTATTATTTTTTTGTTTGTATATTCAAGAGAAGTGGGTATACCTGTTTTAAACATACTCAAGTATACGCTTAAGGATAAAGAAATAGCAGTTGAATATTTCAACATTATACGTAGCAAAGCCTATTCATTCCTTAAAATAAAACCCGGCAATTAACCTTCAATATCTCATACAAATAATTAAACAGACTAATATAATGGCAATAGGGATAGGTGAAAAAAGAGATAAAAAAGTGGTATTGCTTACTCCGGCATTTGGAAAAGGTGGTGCCGAGAAACAATTATTTAAGCTTGCTAAATATTTAGATGAAATTGGTTTTGATGTACTAATAATTAGTTTGTATACACTGAACATGTTTAGTGAAGAATTAAAGGAAACGGGCATAACTTTTACATCGCTTGCGTTGGATCGGAAAAAATCCAATATTTTCAAATATCCTAAACTTGTACGTACGTTTAAACCCGATATACTAATTTCGTTTATGTACACTGCCAATATACTAGGGCGCTTTACTAAATTATTTTATCGTTGTGCGATAATTAGTTCGGTACGTAATGAAAAATTTGGTGGTGCTGCAAGAGAGTTCTTATTTAGATTGACCAATGTTGTGGATAGTTGTACCACAACAAACTCGGAAAGTGTATTACAGAAATTAATTAAGCGCAAAGTTTTAGATCCCCGAAAATCTTTTTCAATAGGTAATATTATTAACCTGCCAGTAGTAAATGATGAGAAAAAGGTAATTATAAGAAAAAACTTCAGAGAGGAATTTGGGATTAAAGATGACGAATTTTTATTTCTGTTTGTAGGCCATTGCCGCCCTCAGAAAGATTACGAGAACCTTTTCCAGGCAACAAAGCTTATAGGCGCATCGTTTAAAGTAATAATGATAGGTAATCTGTTAGGCCAAACCTGGCCATTAGAGCGTATTATTGAATTAGGGTTGGATAAGCAGATCCGGTTCTTAGACAAGAGAGACGATATAGAAAGATTTTATTTATCGGCAGATTCACTGGTTATGTCATCGTTATGGGAAGGATTACCTAATGCGATTATGGAAGCAATGAGTTATGGCCTTCCGGTTGTATCTACCAATGTAGGCGGAGTAGAAGATTTAGTTGATAACGGCCATAATGGATTAATCTGCGAGCCAGGTAACCCGGTTAAACTTGCCGGCATTATGAAACAAATGATGGATTTTTCTTCGACAGAGCGCATACAAATTGGTAAAAGTGGTATCAACAAAATAAAAAATGAGTTTAATGCAGATGTGATATTAAACAAATGGAATAATGCTATAATCAACAATCTATGATTTTAACCATCATTCTTATCCTTTTTTTAATTGCGCTCACCTATTTTATAATTGATAAATTAAAAATAAGGCCGAGGGACAAGCGGTTTTTGAACCGATTAAACATTTATCACTACTTTTTTTACCTGGTTTATTGTCTATACACATTAAATAACGACACCGATACCACACATTATTACAATACCGTTGCGCTCTCTTTATCAAATAGTTTTATGAGCTTTTTTGGTATTGGTACACAATTCATGTTTTTTATCGGGTATCCGTTTATCAAATGGTTTGGAATGAGCTATTATAGTATAATGGCTTTGTTTAGTTGGTTTGGGTTTATAGGTTTTCTTTTTTTCTTTTTAGCCATCAATTCATTATTGCCTTCAAGAAATATTAGAATTTTAAAAATAGACGCCGTGTACCTGGTGTTTTTATTCCCTAACATGCATTTTTGGACATCCTATTTCGGTAAAGATACCTTGTTGTTTTTAGGCTTGGGTATATTTTTTTGGGGTATAGCAAATTTGAAAAAGAATGTGTTATATATAGCATTGAGCTTGCTTTTGATTTTTTTTGTAAGGCCACACATCGTTTTTGCTATTCTTATTTCGTCAGTTTTTATAGTTATATTTTTAAAAAGCAAAATAACAACGGCACAAAGGGTGATTATAGGGTTAGTTTTGGTGGTTTCTATAGCATTATCCATTAACAAAGTTTTTGAATACACAAAAGTTGATATTAATGACCCTGTAGAAAGCTTTAATAACAGTGCGATGAATCGGTCGGAACGCCTTTCATCAAAATCCGGCTCGGGTGTTGCACTTTCCAGCTATTCATTACCATTACAGGTATTTACATTTTTATACAGGCCGCTGTTTATAGATTCTCCGGGTGTATTAGGGTTGCTATCATCGTTCGAGAATTTTATAATACTTATACTAACTATTAAGGTATTGTTTTCAAAAAGGAGGCGTTTTATATTTAAGTCTCATAATATGCAATTATACTTTGCTGTGTTTTATTTTAGTATAACCACCCTGATGTTATCTTCTTCATTATCAAACCTGGGAATTATTATACGACAAAAAAACATGGTAATAATATTTTTGCTTACCATGATTTTGTATTCATTGTCAGTTGAGCAAAAGATCAAAGAGATTAAAAGGGCTAAGTTAAGAGCGTCACTAACACCAAACATAACTTGAAATGGATTCGACATTTACAATATCGCTTGATTTTGAACTGAATTGGGGGGTGTTTGAAAAAAATATTGCGTTTGACAAACCATATTATTTTCATAATACCCGAAAAGTGATCCCGAAACTATTGGCTTTATTTGAGAAGTACGATGTTAATGTAACATGGGCATCTGTTGGCATGCTGTTTTTACAAAACAAAGAGGAATGGTTATCACACCAGCCCAAACATTTACCTGAGTATACCAATCAAAACGTTTCTTCATATGCGTGGTATACGTCTCATTTTTCGAAACCAGAACTTGAGAAGTTATTGTTTGCGCCAGATCTTGTTAAAAAGATAACTGAGACGAAAGGGCAAGAACTGGGTACGCACACTTATTCGCATTATTATTGCCTTGAACAAGGGCAAACCGTTGATGATTTTAACACAGATTTAAGTATAGCCAAAAAATTGGCAGCCGATATTAATATCAATCTTCGTTCCCTTGTATTTCCAAGAAACCAGCTTAACCATGAATACTTGAAAGTTTGCTGGGACCACGGTATTACCTCTGTAAGGAGCAACCCCGAAGTTTGGTACTGGAAATCAGATAACAAATCTACATTGGCTAAAAAAATATTCAGAACCGGCGATGCTTATGGCATTGTTCCCGGAGAAACATTTTACGGGGCCGACAAGATTATTAAAACGCCGGGCTTGCCTATTCAAATACCCGCTTCCAGGTTTCTTCGCCCCTATAACGATAAATACAAAATCTTGAATAAACTGCGTTTAAGTCATATTATAAATGAAATGACAAAGGCGGCCGAAAAGAAAAAGTTTTATCATTTGTGGTGGCACCCACATAACTTTGGTTTTTTCCCGGAGGAAAGTTATGCCGATTTAGAGGTTATATTAAAGCATTATGCTTTCCTTAAAAACAAATTTAATATGAATAGCTTTACTATGTCAGAAATTTACGATCAAATTTCAAATTAATTACATTGTTTATGCAATACATTAAATTAAAACAGTACGCAATATATTTAATGCTACTGGTGCTTATTTTACCCGTAAAAGTTTCCGGTAAAAATGATACACAGGCCGGTTATATCAGTATAAAACAATTTGGCGCTAAAGGCGACGGGGTAACTGATGATTATAATGCATTCTTAGCATTAGCCAGTTATGTTAACGCTAAAAAGGGAGGGCAGGTGTTGTTCCCAAAAGGTGTTTATTACATAGCAGCTTATCATACAAAAAACAATAATCTTTCGGATATCATATTTAAAGACTGTACAAACCTTTCAATTAAAGGCGACGGAGCGGTAATTAAAGTGAATGGTAAAATAAACAGAACGATGGATCGCAGTAACAGCCGTGCCTGGTACAGTAAAACAAATTCAATTGTTCCCTTATATTTTGATAACTGCAAACATTTAACTATTCAATCTTTAGAAGTAAGAGGAGGCGTTGACCAAATGACCCGCGACCCCAAAGTTGTTGAAACCGGGGGGAATCTTATTCAATTGATGAACTGTCAGGATGTGAAAATAAATGATGTATACGTTCATCATGCACAAACAGATGGTATTTATATTAATGGTGATGCCTCCAGAGATTTTGCATTTGTTAACGTAACATCCTCTAATAATGCCAGGCAGGGGATGTCTATTTTAAAACTTAATAATGCCACTTTTACTAAATGCAAATTTGTTAAAACCGGAATTACCTCGGGCTCGTATGGGTTTCATGCCCCCGCAGCAGGGGTCGATATCGAATGTGGGAAAATACCATTAGCAAAAAAAACAGGCAATTTTATATTTGATAGCTGCGTATTTGAAGATAACCTGGGTACACAGTTTGCGTGTACATCTCCGGTTAGCTGTTCAAATATTACCTTAAAAAACTGCCAGATTACTTCTAACGATAGCAGTACTTACCACGCAATGATTTTGGTTGCAGATAGCATTACCCTGCAGGATAGCAAAATTGACTGTAGAAAAGGGAACATTTATACCAATTGGAAAGGTATGCCCGGTGCAAATGTAAAAGTTATGCGTTGCGTTATTACCAGTAGCATGGCGGGTATTGTATCCATATCTGATGATAGTAGTAATGACAGGGTTACCATTGCCAACAATACATTTTACAATAATAGCAATGGTGAAATTAAAAGGTACTTTATACAAGTTCAAAACCCTAAAGCATCATTTATAAACAATATTATTCATATCCCATCGGGTAATTTAAAACGTAAGGGGGCATCTTCTCAGATAGAAAACGCATTGGTATCCGAAGGGAATACTTTTATTAGCGATGGAAGAACAAAGCCCGTAGTATCTTATAAAGGTACCCTGAAATCGTTAGATAAGTTTTAATTAGTAATAGCATCAACCCATTATTATTGGGATAAATAAAGAGTTATAGCATTGGAAAATTTAATAATAAAAGACCTCGATAATGACACCCTTGTCGATTTTATGGATTGCTTTGAAAAAAATGGCAATAAAAAAAAGATCGAGAATTTACGTTGGCAATTTTTTAATAATACCGAAAAAAAATCGGTAGTTGATATAGCTAAAGATAAGACCACGGGCAAAACAGCTGCCATATATGCACTGGCATGCGTAAAGTTTAAAATTAACAATGATTTAGTAATAGGGTCACAATCATTAGATACTATTACAGACGTTGATTATAGGGGCACAGGCTTGTTTATTAACCTGGCCAATGATGTTTATGAAAAAGCGAAGGCATCGGTAACCCTGGTTTATGGCTTTCCAAACGGAAACTCTGTTAAAGGTTTTAAGAAGAGGTTGAAATGGCAGGTTTTAGACCCACTGCCATTTTTAATAAAACCGTTAAGGTCGAAATATTTTACCAGGAAGATCAAATACCTTAAATTTTTGCCTGACGTAAACTTGTCGCCTTTTAAATCTGCTTTAAATAAAGATTATAAGATAAAAGAATCAAATGATTTCCCTGAAAAAGTAAATGATTTATGGGCCGAGTTCTCTAAAAAGTTTAAGGTGAGTGTTCACAGGGATACCGCATATTTAAATTGGCGTTTTTTACAAAAGCCTAACGAGAACTATAAAATAGCCCATTGTTATAACTTGGATACCTACGTTGGGTACATCATATATACGGTAAAAGAAAAGCATGGCGGTAAAATTGGTTATATAATGGATATGGTTTATGATTTAACCGACCAAAATGTACCCACCGTTTTATTAAGGCATGCAACAAATAAAATAAAAGAAGAAAAGGCGGATTGTATTTTAAGCTGGTGTTTAGAGCACTCGCCTAATTATCCGGTTTACAAGAAAGAACGTTTTTTTGATTTTCCTGAAAAACTAAGGCCTATCGAATTACATTTTGGCGCACGTTCATTTAAACCCGAATATGAGGAAGTAATAGCAAACAGAGATAACTGGTTTATTAGCTATGCAGATTCAGACACTGTTTAATGAACGGCCCTTTATCACAAAATAAAACCTAAACATGGGATCTAAAATAGAAGCAATAGAGTACCATTTTCCGTCAAAAAGGGTAACTAACCAAGATCTGGCAAATATTTACCCCGATTATGATTTTGCAAAATTTGAAGAAAAAGTTGGCATCAAAGTAAGGTATGCTGTTACAGACGAAACAGCGCTTGATTTGGCTGAAATTGCCTGCAAAAAAATATTTGAAAGAGTAGATAAAGACAGTATAGATTATATTTTATACTGTACACAAAGCCCCGAGTACCTGTTACCCACAACAGCATGTATATTACAAAACAGGTTGGGTTTGCGCAGCAACATAGGCGCATTTGATTTTAACCTTGGCTGCTCTGGGTTTACATATGGTGTAAGTATGGCTAAGGCTTTAATACAAGCAAAGCAGGCTAAAAAAGTACTTTTGATAACGGCAGAAACGTATACTAAATACCTGCATGCCGAAGACCGGTCTAACAGGGCTATATTTGGCGACGCCGCTGCTGCCACCCTAATATCTTTTTCGGAAGAAGAACAGATAGGGGAATTTTTATTTGGAACCGACGGCTCGGGTTATGATAAACTTATTGTTAAAAATGGGGGTAATAAAGCCCCGGTTGACATAAATGCCGAAGAGATTGAATACGGTACGGGTAACCTGTATACTGATAACAATCTTTATATGAACGGGCCTGCTGTATTTAATTTTACCTCATCAGTTATACCGCCATTTACTTTGGAAGTACTAGGCGCGAATAATATGGATAAGAGTGAGCCCGATCATTTTGTATTTCATCAGGCTAACTCATTTATGCTTGATTTTATGCGGAAAAGGATAAAGGTAGAGAAGGATAAGTTTTACAACGATTTAGAAGACGGTGGAAATACCGTATCTTGCACCATCCCAATCGCACTTAAAAGGTACGCCGGTTCTTTAACTGATTCTGCACAAAAAAAAATAATAATTCTCGGCTTTGGTGTGGGGCTATCATGGTCAGGAGGGTTAATTGAAATTAATAACAAACTTTAATAAAATGACAAGAAAAGAATTTATAGCTGAGCTACAGGAGCAATTAGAACTAGAAACAACATTAGCTGAAAGCACGAATATTAAAGAGCTTGATGAGTGGGATTCGATGACTGCAATGATCTTGATTGGTTATGTTACAGACACTTTTGATGTAAACCTTAATGCCGAAGATTTAAAAAGCATAACAACTGTTAACTCATTGATTGACAGGATAGGCGCAGAAAAATTCAACTAATGCGGCAGTAATTATAATATGGCAGGCTTAAATAAAAATTACCTTGTTACAGGTTCTTCATCCGGAATTGGCAAGGCACTTACCATATCATTATTAAGCGCGGGGTGTAATGTATTGGGGATCGGGCGCGATAGTTTAAAGGTTAAAGATATTGAGCAGGATTACCCGGATAGCTTCTTATTTAAATCAACAGATTTGGCTGCGCAAGCGCAAAACAGTGATGTAATAGAGGCGTTTGTAGCCCAATACGGAAAGTTTAACGGTATGGTATACTGTGCCGGCAAGGAAGAAACTATGCCCATAGCTATGTACACCCCCGAAAAACTTGACAATATATTTAACGTTAATTTTAACGCCCCGTTTGAATTGCTACGCCTAATAAGTAAGAAAAAAACGTGTGAAGAGATGGCCTCGTTTGTTTTTCTATCGTCTGTTATGGGCGAATTAGGGCAACCGGGTAAAACAGGATATTGCTCATCAAAGGCGGCTTTGCTGGGCTTGGTTAAAGCCGCGGCGCTGGAGTTTGCCCAACGTAAAATAAGAGTAAATGCTGTATCGCCGGGTGTGGTTGATACGCCAATGTCTCAACAACTTTTTAATGTAGTTGATGAAGATAATAAACGTAGGATAATTGATATGCACCCTTTGGGTATTGGTAAGGTAGAAGATGTTGTTCCGTTGATCACGTTCCTGCTTTCGGATGAAAGCCGCTGGATTACAGGTCAAAACATCAAAATTGATGGAGGTTATTCCATACAATGATGATAAAAAAATGAAAAAAATTAAACTCGTACGCATCACCACTGTTCCAATTTCGCTTGATAAGTTACTAACAGGGCAACTTAATTATATGAATGGCCGCGGTTTTGAGGTCACCATGATCAGTTCTCCCGGTAATAACATTGAAGTATTAGAAAAACGGGAGGCAAGCAAATTTATACCCGTTCAAATGACGAGGGTAATATCACCGGTTAAAGATTTGTTAGCGTTAATAAATTTAACCCGTGTACTGCGCCAAATAAAACCATCTATCGTACATACACATACACCCAAAGCAGGGCTGTTAGGGATGATGGCGGCATGGTTTGCGGGCGTTCCGGTCAGGCTGCATACTGTTGCAGGCTTGCCTTTAATGGAGTCGGCTGGTATTAAGCGTAAAGTTTTAGAGTATGTAGAATGGTTAACTTATAAATTTGCTACAGCGGTATATCCAAACTCAAAAAGAATGGAAGCGTTTATAGTTGCAAATAACTTTGCGCCTACCTCAAAACTTAAAGTTATAGGAAGCGGAAGCAGCAACGGTATAAATACCGCGAACTTTACTGTAACACCCGCGTTAACTACCGAGGCAGCATTGGTTAAAAACAATCATCACATCGGCAATGATGATTTTGTATTCGTATTTGTTGGGCGGCTTGTAAGGGATAAAGGTATAGAGGAACTTATCGTAGCATTTTCGGAGTTAAATTTAAATAAGGAGTTTAAAAATATTAAACTCCTATTAGTTGGCCCTACCGAGCCAGATTTGGATCCACTTTCTGCAAGTTGCATGGCGGCAATTGAACAAAATCCGCAAATTATACATGTGGGTTATCAACCAGATGTAAGGCCATATCTGGCCGTTAGCAATGCACTTGTTTTCCCCTCCTATCGCGAAGGGTTTCCTAATGTACCTATGCAGGCGGGCTGTTTTAATCTGCCTTGTATTGTAACAAATATTAACGGCTGTAATGAGATTGTGGAAGATCGTGAAAATGGGTTAATTATACCCGTTAAAGATGCTGAAGCTTTAAAAGCTGCCATGCAATTATTTTTAACAGATAAAGAATTATTTGCAAAAATGCAGACAAAGGCCCGCCCCATGATTGTTGAAAGGTTTGAACAGCAAAACATTTGGGACCTAATATATTTAGAATACCAGCATCATTTAAAAATTAAGAATATTGTATAAGCTATTTTTTAAACGGGTTATTGATTTATTAGTGAGTATTATTGGCTTTACAGTTTTATTGCCAATATTTGCACTGGTAGCTATACTATTATATTTTGTTAACGGTGGTAAACCATTTTTTTTTCAATTTCGCCCTGGAATAAACGGCAAAATATTTAAGGTTATTAAGTTTAAAACCATGACGGATCGTAGAGGCGCTGATGGTGAATTATTACCCGATGCAGATCGTATAACAGCTTTTGGTAATTTTGTACGCAAAACCTCACTGGATGAGATACCGCAATTATTAAACGTAATTAAGGGCGATATGAGCCTGGTAGGGCCGCGGCCATTACTGATAGAGTATTTACCCTTATACAACCAGGTACAAAAGCGCAGGCACGAAGTTAGGCCTGGTATAACAGGCTGGGCGCAGGTAAATGGCCGTAATGCAATAAGCTGGGAACAAAAGTTTGAATACGACGTTTGGTATGTAAAAAACATAAGTTTAGCGCTGGATATTGAAATTTTATGGAAAACCGTTGCCAAGGTTTTTAAATCAGAAGGGATAAGTGCAAACGGGCATGTAACTATAGAGAGATTTAAAGGGTCTAAAGCATGATACTATATGGAGCCAGTGGCCATGCAAAGGTCATTATCGAGATATTAGAGCATCGGGGCCAGCCAATTACCGGCTTGGTTGATGCTGACCCCCGTATTAAGGCATTGCTTGGCTATCCTGTTTACCCATCATTTAATGATGCCGCTATTGATGTTAATAACCAGGTAATAATTGCTATTGGCAATAATGCTGTACGTAAAAAGCTAACTGCCGAAATAACACAAGCTTTCGGCAGAGCTATACATCCATCAGCAATCCTTTCATCGCGATGTGAGGTTGCACCTGGTACGGTTGTAATGGCTGGTGTAGTGGTAAACAGTAGTGTGCGTGTAGGCAGCCATGTAATACTTAATACCAATTGTGGCATTGATCATGATTGTGTGATAGGAAATTATGTACACATTTCACCAAATGCAACTTTAGCCGGAAATGTTACAGTTGGCGAGGGGGCCCACATTGGTATTGGTGCCTGTGTTATCCAGGGAATTAAAATAGGTAACTGGGCAACAATTGGCGCGGGAGCGGTTATTATAAACGATGTTCCTGATGGAGCCGTGGTTGTGGGTAACCCGGGCAGGATAATAAAATACAATAAGTGAGTATTGGCAATAATGGCTCTTTTTAATAAATGGTAGCCTTACTTTGTTTAATGCAATGAATAATTTATATTAATATCTATTACACTACTATGAACACTAAGATATGGCTATCCAGCCCACACATGGGCGGCGGCGAATTTAACTTTGTAAAAGAAGCTTTTGATACTAATTGGATAGCCCCATTAGGGCCACACGTAAACGGTTTTGAGCAGGATCTGCAAGAGTTTACAGGTGCGAAACATGCGTCATCGCTAAGTTCAGGTACGGCCGCCTTACACCTTGCCCTGATTATGTTAAACATTGGTCCCGGGGATGAGGTAATATGTCAGAGTTTTACCTTTTCGGCAAGCGCGAACCCTATAGTTTACCAGGGCGCTACCCCGGTTTTTGTTGATAGCGAAACTGAAACATGGAACATGTGCCCCAACCTGTTGGAGCAAGCTATTACTGATAGAATAGCCCAAGGCAAAAAGCCTAAAGCTATCATCCCGGTACACTTGTATGGCATGCCGGCACAGATAAATCGTATACAGGAAATTGCCGCTAAATATGATATCCCCTTAATTGAAGATGCTGCCGAAGCTTTAGGTTCAACTATACATGGTAAAGCGGCAGGCACATTTGGCCTTATGGGCGTCCTTTCATTCAATGGGAATAAAATAATAACCACAAGTGGTGGCGGCGCTTTAATATCTGATAATAAAGAATTAATAGATCAATCCCGTTTCCTTGCAACACAGGCAAGGGATGCGGCCCCACATTATCAACACTCGCAAATTGGTTACAACTACCGCATGAGCAACGTTTGCGCAGGTATAGGGCGTGGCCAAATGCTGGTGCTTAAAAAGCATATCGACCTGAGAAGAAAAGTTTATTCAACTTATGTTGACCAATTATCGGCTTTGCCGGGCATTAAATTTTTAGCAGAGCCCGAAGGCTATTTCAGTAATAGATGGTTAACCACCATATTGGTAGATCCTAAAGAAAGCAATGGTATTACACGTGAAGATATCAGGTTGGCGTTAGAAAAAGATAATATCGAATCGCGGCCTTTATGGAAACCAATGCATTTACAACCGGTTTTTGAGAAGTATCCATCTTACACAAATAATGTAAGCGAGCAACTTTTCAATAATGGTTTATGTTTGCCATCGGGTTCAAATCTTACAAATGAAGATGTGGAACGTGTGATAAACCAGATAAAGAAAGTTTACAGCGCTGCGTAACTTGCTGGCATTGTAAATGTTATATCCGTTAAGTTCAAGCGTCAATGTTTTGAAATTAGATTGTAATATTTATATTTGCAATGTTCAGCAACAAACTCCCCCCAAATGTGTTGTACACTTTAGTCATTATTACTATGGTTTGATAACTAAGCGTTTTAGGTTTACGTTTTATCTGTATTAATTCACAGGATTTGTAACTATGAGGTGTAAGGTTTTCGTTAAACTAAAGAAATGCTTAAGATTAAAGCATTAGTTAATGGCTAAAATTATTAACTTTGCATCGTTTGCCCCTAGAAAATACACTTATGAAAAAATATTTACTATTCAGTAAGGTACTCCCAAGGTGGATAATAATGTTACTAGACTTTGTAATTGTTACATGGTCATTTGCTTCTTCTTACCTTATTGTAAACAGGTTTGAATTTGCTAATATATTAAGAGGATACTTCTTTATTTATACAGGTGTTTATTGTATAGTTACTGCGATAGTTATGTACCTGATGCGGGTACATATAGGCCTTATCAGGTATTCAAACACACGCGATGTACTGCGTATTTTCGGGTCAGTGTTTATTAGTAGCATATTATACATGATTATAATTGCCATGTGGGTAAAACCATATTTGCATGTCAATTCTGCCACCATTGATCTTGTGCTGCTGGTTAATTTCTCAGTATCAAGCACCCTGCTTATCCTGCTCAGAAGTGCGGTTAAAAGTGCCTTTAACTACATTAATAATTATTCAAGCTCAAAAAAAACTACGGTACTTATTTACGGTTCAGATACCAGCGCAGTATTAGTTAAACAAGCTTTAGAGGCAAGTGCACAAACTAACTTTGTTATAGCCGGTTTTGTGGATGCTGATACCAATAAAATTAATAAAGAGATACAGCAGGTTAGGGTTTATGATATTAATAAACTTGCTAAACTGAAAGAAAAACGTGCTATTGATAAGATGATCATTATGAATCATCATCTTGACGAACAATCTAAAAAAACAGCACTTGAAGCCTGCCTTGCATTAGGTATACAAGTGCTAACCGTGCCACCGTCAGACCAATGGATCTACGGTAAGCTGAATATGCAGCAAATTAAAGATCTTAAAATTGAGGACCTGCTGCAACGTAAAACTATACAGATTGATACTACGCGTATATCAGAAGATTTGCAAGGCAAACGTGTTTTAATCACAGGTGCCGCAGGATCAATAGGGTCTGAAATTGTTCAGCAGGTTTTACACTACAACCCGGCCATGGTTATTCTTTGCGATCAGGCCGAATCACCGCTTCATGATATCCGGTTAGAGGTTGAAGAGAAGTTTGCAAAAGTTCCTATTAAGATTTTTATAGGCGATATACGGAATTATGACCGTATGCATAAGCTTTTTACAGATTATAGCCCGGAGGTTGTATACCACGCTGCCGCCTACAAACATGTACCAATGATGGAAGAAAACCCATCCGAAGCGGTAAGGGCCAATGTTTTAGGTACAAAAAACATTGCCGACCTATCGGTAGCGTTTGGTGTAAATAAATTTGTAATGGTATCTACCGATAAGGCTGTAAACCCTTCAAATATCATGGGTACTACAAAACGTATTGCCGAGATATACATTCAATCATTAAAAGATAACCCTATAAATAAAGGCACTTGCTTTATAACTACCCGTTTTGGTAATGTACTGGGCTCTAACGGATCGGTTATTCCACGCTTTAGGGCGCAGATACAAAAAGGCGGGCCTATTACGGTTACCCACCCCGAAATAACTCGTTATTTCATGACCATACCCGAGGCTGTACACCTGGTGTTAGAAGCTGGTACTATGGGTAGTGGGGGAGAGATCTTCATCTTTGATATGGGCGAACCCGTTAAAATTGTTGATTTAGCACTTAAAATGATAAAACTTGCCGGGTTACAGCCCGATAGGGATATTAAAATTGTTTACTCAGGCTTGCGCCCGGGCGAAAAATTATACGAAGAGTTGCTTAATGACGGTGAGCATACCATGCCAACCCATCACGAGAAAATAAAGATATCTGAGGTGATCAATTATCCTCATGAAAAAGTTACTGCAGATATCAACGAGTTGCTTTTGTTAAATAAACAAAACAATGATATGGCCATGGTAAATAAAATGAAGGAAATTGTCCCTGAATTTATCAGCAAAAACTCGAAGTTTGAAGACCTGGATAATAACACGGTAAAGCCTATCCAGATAGAAAGCCCAAAGCTAAGGGTGCTGCAGGACTAACGCCGTATTTTTCCCTGTATTTGCCACAGGCAGGTAAAGGCATTTAGCTTGTCTGATTTTATTGAGTATAATTGCATACAAAATAATATCAGCAAAGCTTTTGCAGCTTATGAAAAGTATCGCCCAAAAAGTATTCGATATAGAGATAGCATCGCTACAGTATGTGGCATCGATGATAGATGAGCAGTTTAGTGAGGCTGTTCATGCTATTCTTAATTCTACAGGTAAGTTAGTAGTTTGTGGCATGGGCAAATCAGGCCATATCAGTAAAAAAATATCGGCTACGTTCACCAGTACAGGTACCCCCAGTTTTTTTATGCACCCGGCCGAAGCCTTTCATGGCGACCTTGGCATGATAAGCGCCGATGATGTAGTGCTACTTGTATCTTATTCCGGCGAAACCGAAGAGATATTAAAGATTGTACCATATCTGCAGTACAATAAAAACACCTTTATAGCCATAACAGGCAATGCCAACTCAACGTTGGCTAAGAATGCCACATACCATTTAAATGTTTGCGTAAAACAGGAGGCATGCCCGCTTGAGCTGGCGCCTACATCATCAACCACGGCCACCTTGGTTATGGGCGATGCCCTTGCTGTGGCTTTGATGACGGCGAAAGATTTTTCGCCCGCCGATTTTGCAAGGTTTCATCCCGGAGGCAGGCTTGGGCGTAAGCTGCTGGTAAGGATAAAGGATTTGATGCGGACCGATAAACTTCCCTTTATTGATAACGCAGCCACCTTTACACAACTGGTGCTAAAAATGAGCGAAGGTAAACTGGGTATGGTTATAGTAGGCACCCCTGAAAATGTAGCAGGTGTAATAACTGATGGCGATTTGCGCCGCGGCCTGGTTAAATACAACGACCTGCACAACTTGCCTATTACAGATATCATGAACACCAGCCCTAAAACTATCAACGAGCACGAATTGGTGTATGATGCCGAAGAACTAATGATGGAGCGTAAAATAACTACGCTTTTGGTACATAACGATCAAAACACCCTTACGGGAGTTTATCAGATATTTAACCAGGTTTAATACATGAAGGCCATTATTGTTATACCTGCCCGGTTAAAATCGACCCGATTGCCACGCAAAGTGCTTCTTGATCTGGGTGGTAAACCCGTTATACAACGTGTTTACGAGGCCTGCTTAAAAGCCACCCTGCATCACGAGGTTTGGATAGCTGCCGATAGTGAGGAAGTATTTAACATTTGCAAAGGGTTTACACCCAATGTACTCATGACAAATGAGGAACACCCCAGCGGTACCGACCGTATTGCCGAGGTGATTGAAGGTGTAACCTGCGATATAGTAGTAAACGTACAGGGTGATGAACCCTTTTTTGATGCCGGTATTATTGACAGGCTGATAACTGCCCTGCAGCAAAGCGAAGCCGTTATGGCCAGCGTTTGCGCACCTGTAGCTAATATAGGCGAACTACACAACCCCAACCTGGTTAAAGTTATTACAGATGTAAATGGCAATGCCATATACTTCTCCAGGCTTGTAATCCCTTTTGCGAGGGATAAGGAGGTGGATGATGTTTCTGTTTATAAAAAGCATATGGGCGTTTATGCTTATAGGGCATCTTTCTTAAAAGAATTTATTACCATGCCGGTTTCGTTTTTAGAAAGCACCGAAAAACTGGAGCAGCTAAGAGCTATTGAGAACGGCTATAAAATTAAAATGATTGAAGTGAAAGGTATTGAAAAGGGGATAGACACCCCCGAAGACCTGGAACTTGCACGTAAAAAGATAAAAGACAATGGCATTATATAAAGATATCACCGAGAAACCTTTTTTTATTGTTGGCCCATGCGTAATGGAGAACCAGGAACTGCTTTACACCGTGGCCGAAAAGGTTGCCGAAATTGGCAGTAAGTATCCGGTAACAGTTGTGTTTAAATCATCGTTCGATAAGGCTAACCGTACCAGTATCCACGCATATCGCGGCCCGGGTATTGGTAAAGGGCTGGAAATGCTGAACAACGTAAAAGAAAAATTTAACCTGCCGGTTACTACAGATATTCATGAGCCTTTTCAGGCGGCAATAGCGGCCGGGGTGGTTGATATTTTGCAGATTCCGGCATTCCTGTGCCGCCAAACCGATCTGCTGGTAGCGGCCGCCGAAACAGGTAAAATAGTAAACATCAAAAAAGCACAGTTCCTATCCGGCCAGGATATGTTTTACCCGGCGCAAAAAGTTAAAGAAGCCGGCAACGAGCAGATCATCCTGACAGAGCGCGGCAACTCTTTTGGTTATAACAACCTGGTGGTAGATTTCAGGAATATTTATGATATGAAGGAGTTTGGCTACCCGGTTTGTATGGATTGTACACACTCGGTACAGCGCCCGGGTGGTGCAGGTGGCAAAACCGGTGGCGACCGTAAATTTGTGCCCTACATGTCGCACGCGGCAAAAGCGTTTGGGGCAAGCGGTTATTTTATAGAAACCCATCCTGATCCAGATCACGCCCTGAGCGACGGCCCGAACATGCTTTACCTGAGCGATCTGGAAGAATTGATTAAATCGCTGATAAGCTAATTTTGTGATTGAATGAAGCTTAGGCTGTTGGTTTTGCTGCAAAGCTTTCATTTTTTAACCGTGCTGCGCCCTGTATTGCATTACGGTTTGCACTTTTTAGCCCCCGGCCTAATAGCTTTTATGTTTTTTAGAGACAGGTGGCAAAAAGCCTGGCTTATTATGGTTGCAACCATGATAGTTGATGCCGACCACTTACTGGCCAAGCCCATTTTCGACCCTACAAGATGCAGTGTTGGTTTCCACCCGCTGCACTCTTATTACGCAATAGGTGTGTATGTGGTGCTTTTGTTTTTCCCCAAAACCAGGATAGTAGCTGTAGGCTTGCTTTTTCACATGCTTACAGATTTTGAAGATTGCCAGTGGATAGGTTTATTGGTTAATAATCCTTTTTACTTTCCGATATCTCCCATTGTTTAAATACCGCTAATGCTTCATTGTGCATCATTTGTACAAATGGCATCTGGCGTTTTTCCATAGGCTTTTCCAGCTCATCGTAAATAAAATGATCGTCAAAGCCTATTTCGGCCGCGTCCTTTTTGGTATTGGCATAATATACTTTGCTGATGCGCGCCCAATAGATGGCGCCAAGGCACATGGGGCAGGGTTCACAACTGGTATATATCTCACAACCCTCTAAATTAAAAGTCCCCAGCTCTTGGCATGCTAAACGTATAACAGAAACTTCGGCATGCGCGGTGGGGTCGTTATTAGGTACAACCCTGTTGGCGCTGCGCGCTATTACCATACCATCTTTAACTATCACGGCACCAAAGGGGCCGCCCTGTGCCTGCGCCACGTTATATTCAGACAGATCGATGGCCATCTGCATGAACTTCTCGTTCCTTTTATCTTCCATATACATCTAAATTAAAAAACCCCAACTATAAGCCGGGGTTTTAAATTACATTATTTTTATGTACATCTGCATTTTCATACATCAGCACATCTTTTTATATTATTTTTTGTCTTTAGCGTAAGCTTCATTTAGCTTTTTAATAACATCAGCAGTTACATCAAGGCTTGGGTCGCCGTAAAGAACGGTAGCATTACCTTTTTGATAGGTTAATATAAATTTATAACCTTTTTCTTTGGCATAAGCTTTAGTAAACTCAACCAGTTTTTCATAAAGTTTAGTTTGCTCGCCTATCTGGTCGTTTTGTACCTGGGCGCCGGCATTTTGCTGGTATTGCTGAAACTCCTGGCCTTTACGTTGCAAGCGTTGCTCAGTAGCCTGGCGTTGGTCGGCAGCCATGGTTGGGGCAGCTTTTTGGTATTCAGCAATTTCGCGTTGTATAGCTTGCTGGCGCGATTGTACATCGGCTTGCGCGGCTTTACCTTTATCACCAAGGCGTTTGTCCATATCCTTAATGTAGTCGTACTTAGCAACTAAAGAATCCTGGTTGATGTAAACAATTTCAGGAGTACCAGCAGTTGTACCTGCAGTAGTTGCGGCAGCGGCTTTAGTTTCTGGTTTGTTTTGGTTACAAGCAGATACACCTGCAGCTATTAGTAATGCTAATACTGATTTTGTAACAATTGAGGCCTTCATTTTCATTGTGTTTATCTTAAAAAAATTTTTGACAAATATAATCTTTCATCACAAGTTTCCTAACCATTAATTAACATGTTTATTACCAGTCATATTTATCCACAATCGTACTATTGTTAAACAATAATCAACTTAATGTGAAGCAAAAATCGTAAATTTGAAGGTTATTGTTTTAATCAAATATGAGCGAAGAAAATCAAGATAGATCAAATTATTCAGCGGATAATATACAGGTTTTAGAAGGTTTAGAAGCTGTACGTAAAAGGCCTTCCATGTACATTGGTGATACCGGCGTAAAAGGCCTTCATCACCTGGTATACGAGGTAGTTGATAACTCGATAGATGAGGCGCTTGCCGGGTATTGCGATACCATTAACGTTACTATTCATAAAGGCAATTCTATTACGGTTGTAGATAACGGCCGTGGTATCCCAACGGGTATTACCACTAAAGAGAAGGTATCGGCATTGCAAATTGTAATGACGGTATTACACGCCGGTGGTAAGTTTGATAAAGATACTTATAAGGTGTCGGGTGGTTTGCACGGTGTGGGTGTAAGTTGCGTTAATGCGCTATCAACCCACATGAAAACAGTTGTTGAGCGCGAAGGCAAAATATTTACCCAGGAGTACTCTCAGGGAAAACCATTGTTTGAGGTTAAAGAGATTGGCGTATCTGCCCGTACCGGTACTTCACAAACTTTTCAGCCCGACCCGGAAATATTTACATTAACTACCGAATACAAGTTTGAAACGTTGGCTACCCGTCTGCGCGAGCTTGCATTCTTAAATAAAGGCATCCGTTTAACATTAACAGACGAACGCGAAACCAACGACGATGGTTCTTTCATTATGGAAGAATTTTTCTCTGAAGGTGGGTTAAAAGAGTTCGTTAAATACCTGGATGGTACACGTGTGGCTATAATCCCCGACCCAATTTATCTTGAAGGTATTAAACAAGGTATCCCGGTTGAGCTGGCTTTTCAGTATAACGATACCTATACAGAAAATGTGCATTCGTACGTAAACAACATCAATACTATTGAGGGTGGTACACACGTAGCTGGTTTCAGGATGGGCTTAACACGTACGCTTAAAGCTTATGCTGATAAATCGGGCTTGTTAAAAAACATGAAGATTGAAATTACAGGTGATGACTTCCGCGAGGGGTTAACTGCTGTAATTTCGGTTAAAGTACAGGAGCCGCAATTTGAAGGGCAAACCAAAACCAAACTAGGTAACAGCGAGGTGAGTGGGGCCGTAAACGTTGCCGTAGGCGAAATTTTAGGTAACTACCTTGAAGAAAACCCAAGGGAAGCCAAAATGATTGTACAGAAAGTTATACTTGCTGCTACAGCACGCGCGGCGGCACGTAAAGCCCGCGAAATGGTGCAGCGTAAAAGTGTAATGACTGGCTCTGGTTTACCAGGTAAACTGTCAGATTGCGCTAACAGCGACCCAACCTTATGCGAGTTGTATCTTGTAGAGGGCGACTCGGCGGGTGGTACCGCCAAACAGGGGCGTGACCGAGAATTTCAGGCCATATTACCTTTAAGGGGTAAGATCCTGAACGTAGAGAAGGCCATGGAGCACAAAATTTACGAAAACGAAGAGATAAAAAACATGTTCACCGGATTGGGTGTAAGCATTGGCACACCAGAGGATGCCAAAGCATTAAACCTTACCAAACTGCGTTATCATAAAATAGTGATCATGACGGATGCGGACGTGGATGGCTCGCACATTACCACGCTTATTCTTACTTTCTTCTTCCGTTATATGAAGGAACTGGTTGAGTATGGTTACGTATATATTGCATCGCCACCGCTATACCAGGTTAAAAAAGGTAAAGAATCTGAATACTGCTGGAACGACGAGCAACGCGATACTGCTATACAACGGTTAAAAGGTAGCGGTAAGGAAGATAGCGTACACGTACAACGCTACAAAGGTTTGGGTGAGATGAACGCCGAGCAGCTTTGGGATACTACCATGAACCCAGCTAACCGTACCCTTAAAAAAGTAGCCATTGAAAACGCTGCCGAGTGCGACCACACCTTCTCAATGCTGATGGGTGATGAAGTTGCCCCACGCCGCGAGTTCATTGAGAAAAATGCACGTTACGCGCGTATAGATACCTAAGATAGATATGCAGATGTGCGGATTTTAGATGTGCAGATGCCTCTTAAATATCAAAGCCTCCTGATACCAGGAGGCTTTTTACATTGTGGGTATTTTGACCGCTTTCATTCGACTTTTTTTGACTTTCATTCGGTTTTATCTGACTTTAATTCGTCTTGAAACGTTCCTTGATGCTTGCAGAACGACCAAAACAGATATTAATCATAAATACCATAAAAATCATACTTTTAAATTTATATACATAATTTTCTTATGTATATAAAAGTTTTATATATTTGAACTATGAGCACCAACCCACTGCTAAAAGGAAGCCTGCAAACCATTATTCTAAAACTGCTGGAGGATAACGACCAGATGTATGGATATGAGATAACCCAAAAAGTTAAAGAGGTATCAGAGGGCGAAATAATGCTTACCGAGGGGGCTTTGTACCCCGCCCTGCACAAGCTTGAAGCTGATGGTTTCCTGGAAACGTTTACACAGGTGGTTGATAACCGGGTACGCAAATATTACCGCCTTACCGAGCAGGGTGGGAAAGAGGTAACCAGCAAGCTTACCGAGGCCCAGGCCTTTATAGATCAGTTGCAAACTTTGTTGAACCTTAAACCTGCCGCTAAATGAAACCTACCGAACAACAACTGAAGGTAGTGCAGGATTATCTGCATAAAACACTTACCTACCGGGAAACTTACGAAGAAATTTACGATCATATATTATCGGCTGTTGAGCATCAGCCAAACCATATGTCATTTGAAGATGCTATCAATAACATCATCAGGAATGATTTTGGCAGCCCGGATAATTTGTTGAAGATAGAAAAAGCAAATAAAAATGCTTTGGTTAAAGAAACCATCAACACATACTTGCAATACTTTTGGTATTATTTTAAGCTGCCGGGTTTGTTATACACCTTACCTGTTGCTTTGCTTTCTTATTATTTTTTCTCGCAGGTAAAGTTAGAACCAATTGCGGTGGCGGGTGTATTTGCATTAGTGGTAGTATACCCCGGTTTAATTTGGGTTTTGCGCCTTTATTATACAGGGTATGTTTTGAATACCACACAGAAATCGGCGAAGGATAAGTTATTTGAAAACCTGGCGGGGCTGCCAATCCGCATCTGTCTTGTTCCCTTGATGGTTATAAACCTGTTTCATTATAAGATATGGGATAGCCATAATTATTATTTGATCACCCTGTTTTTTGTATTGGGTATATTTTACAACGTAGCGTTATACAAATTGTATAAACGCGAATTTAAAACCGCTGTTGCCAAATGATATTATCGCCAGAAGAACTGCAATGGGTAACCGAGCGTATGAAGATATACGACATTAAGTACCTGGAAAGCTATTACGAGATACTTGATCATATCCTAACAGCTATTGAAATAAAACGCGATAATGGCGATACCCGCGATATATCAGTCGTTTTTCAGGATGTGGTGGACACCGATTTTGGGGGCTACTCGGGCATTGAGGAGCTGGCCGTTAGGCAGGAAAATATATTTAACAAGTATGTTGGCGGGGCGTTTAAAACTATTTTTCGTGGATATTTAAATTGGAGGTTATTTGTTTTTACAATAGTTATATCGGCCCTGGCGTATACACTGCCTGATAATAAAGCCATGCACGCAGTTTTCTTTATTGCTATATTTTTATTGGCTTTTTCGCCGTTGCTATATGCTTTTGTATTAATATCCCGTAAGGGAGAAAAGGTAAAAGGGAAGCGGTCTTTATTAAAAGGGCGTTTAATATCGCAAACCTACCTTCCCGGGATGCTGCTAAACGGCATTATTTACCTGCCGGTACTTTTTCAAAGTGGTGATGATAGTAACGGGTTTAAAATGATGCAGCACTGGCCTTTGCCGGTACTTATGGTAATATTGATATTTTTTGCGGTGCTTAATTTGAGCTCGATAACGCTTTGTAACCAGGTATTAAATAAAAAGGGGATAAGCGGATAATTATTTCAGCTTTAATATCTTCTTTCCAAAATCAATAACTGCGTTGTACTTCATTAAAATATCACTGCCTAAAACGCCTAAAACTTCGGGGTGGCCAAGTTCGCGGTAAGCTATATTAATGGAAGATAGGTCAAGCACGGCTACTTCCATCTCGGGGATCATCATATCACCAACCCATATGTTTTCTATTACCGCCGTAGCCGATTCCATGGTGTTGGTGCCCAACCCGGTTGAAAGCCTTTCACTGGCTACAATATTGGCTTCTTCGTTGGCCTGTATCAGCAGGTCGCGGTCAAACGCCGTGCGCGAGGCGCCGGTATCCAGCACCACCTTAAAAGGCTTATTGAAGATCAAAATATCCAGCACAGGATGAAAGCCATCGCCATGCAGGTCGATAATGTTTAGCGGGATAGATACGGTTCTTTTAGGCATTTGATAGTGTAAGGTGCAATATAGCTATCCAACTATAATTCAATAAAAAAATTTAACGTAACAATTATATGGTTCTATTTATTAATTAGCCGCAGCGTTAGCAGAGGTTGTACAGAGATCACTGAGAATAGCTCTTCGCATTAAAGTTCTCTCTGACCTTCGTGTTTTTTCTCTGTGAACCTATGCGATAAAAATTAGCTACCACACAATCCATTATACAGCCAATTAGGTATTAAAACGGATACCCGATGGCTATATTAAATATGGCATTTTTAAAACTTGGCGTAATGGAACGCTGCCCGCCTGCCGGTGTATAAGGCCTAACTAATGGGAAACCCAGATCGGTACGCAGCACCAATATGGTAGCATCAAACCTTAAACCAAAGCCGGCATCAACAGCCATTTGGGTTAAAAAATTAGGGCCAAATGTTCCGCCTTCCTGGTGTGGCTTGGCATTCCAGATGTTACCTGCATCGGCAAATAAGGCGCCGTACACAATACTGAAAAGCTTTTGGCGCAGCTCTATATTAGCCTCCAGTTTTATATCCCCACTTTGATCTGCAATAAACGTATTGCCATTGGCATTGGTAGGGTCAACCGAACCCGGGCCTATTGACCGTGCCCTGAAACCCCTTAAGCTGTTAGGCCCGCCAATAAAGAATTGCTGATTGTAAGGCAAAATGGTAGAGTTACCGTATGGTAAACCAACCCCTGCTATCAACCGGGTAGCGATCTTGGTGCCCGGGCTAAGCTTATGGAAGAAGCGTATTTCGCCTTCGGCCTTTACATATTGATTGAAAACGGTACCGAATAGTGTTTTCACTTTACCGCCAAGCGTATCAGCGCCGCTTATAATACCGTACAGGTTGTTTGATAAGCTAAGCTTACCGCGGAAGTAAAGGCTATTGGTACGGTAATCCTCAGTGGTATTATCAAACGTATAGGCATAGCTTGGGCCAATAGTAAACTGCGGATCAATAACGTGCTTAAGTGATGGGTTGCGGTTGTTTGGATTGCGTATACTATCAAGATATATATCGCTTACATTACGCGGTTTTACAAAGGCCACCTCCAGTAAATTCAGCTCGTGTATTTTATGCTCGCTGGTTTTAAACTGGTACCCGAATGACCCGGTAAAGGAATTAAGCGAGTACAGTTTTTGCCGCACAACAGAAGTATAGCCCAGGGTGAATATGGTACGTGGGATGTACCCGTTATCGCCCCGTAAAGCAAACGGACTAATAAGCCTTGGCCATGAAAGGCTGGTTTGCACACCGTATTGAAAAACGTTATAGCCACTGTTTTGGCCGCCAACCTGTACATCTGTACTTCCAAACAGGGTAACGGTTAAAAGCTCGCCACCTTTAAAAGCGTTGCGGTTTTTCCAGCTCAGGTTTATCTGGGTACCCGTATAATTAGCCGATGATGTACGGCCAATGATCTCGGCCTGTAACGATTTGCGTTTATATGGGGTAAGGAAGTAGTAAACATCAAGCTTTGGCGAATCGGGCGTTACATCCTCAAACCTGTTTTTTACATAACGGTATGGCCCCAGGTTAATAAACCTGTTTAACGAATTGTTATGCGTAGCACGGCTGTATACATCATTAGGGTGCAACAATACGGTATTAGAAAATAAATACGGCCTTACGGTGTTGCGCGGGTCAATGATGTTATAATTGCGGTAAGGTTTTGCCTGATCTAACTTTAATGATGTATCCCTTAACGAGTAATTTGGATAAACGTAAATATTACGGATGGTGTATATCTCACGGGCTTGCTCGGGTGTTTCGGGTTTTATCCGTACAATCATATTTACCTTATGGTTTTCAATTGTGCTGTCAACCTTTACAACCAGTTGCTCGGGCGCAAAGTAAAAAAAGCCTTCTTCCTTAAGGCGCGCATCTATCCTGAGGCGTTCGTTCTTGATCACATCAAGGTTGTATTTATCTCCCTTTTTTAACAGGGTTTGCGGCATGGTACCTTTAATGGCGGTATCCAGGTTGTTATCTGTAGCGTTAGGGAAGGTAACGCTATTAATGGTATAAGACGGCCCCGGCAATGCGGTAAATAAAGCCTTTGCAGTTTTCTTTTTACCAATGGTATCGCCACTAACCGTTGCCTGAAAATAGCTGATGTTTTGCAGGCGGTTTTGCATAATGGTGCTGTTTTTAGCCAGATCTACCTGGCTAACCAGTACAGGGGGCTCGCCATATTTACTCAGGAATTTTTGGATAAACCCATGGCGGTTGCGGGTTTTATAGTACAACCAAAGTTTTATTCTCATACCTAATAAGGATGAGTTTGGTTTAGGCCTGATATAGGTATTCAACTCAGACTCTAACGCTTTCGCATCACTTTTAGGTATATTTTTATCATCAACCTTAACTGAGCCGCCAGTATATAACTTTTCGTTAGGCGGCAGGTATTTGGTAGTGCTGCAGGCGTTTAACACTACAGCCATAAGTACTAAATATATTATCCGTTTAATCATAAGGTTGTGGTCTGTGTCTTAGTTCTGTCGTCTTTATCTTTTTGCTGCGATGCTTTTTCCTTCTCGTCTTTGGCCTTCTGCTCTTCTTTATATTTTTTACGCATTTCCCTTTCCTTGGCTGTGCGTTTGCGGAAGATCTCGCGGAAGCGGTTATAATCTACCGTGAGCGAGAACCCAATACCGGTTTCAACTACCTGGCCCTGTATCACAATAAACTCATCCTTACGGTATGCGCGCAGGGTGTAGCGGCCGTCTTTACTCAACTTGTAGTTAACCGATACGTTACCTGCAATGTTTGATGTTTTTTGCCCGGCCTGTGCGCCTTCAAGGTTAAAGTTGTTACCTACGCTAACCGTTAGCCTATCGTTAAGGAAGCGCTTACTTAACCCAACGTTCAGGTCTGTTCGGTTTGTTGCCGTGCCCGATGAGTAATCCTCGCCGGATGTTACCCCGAAATTGAGGTCTACACCCTGTATCAGGTCGCCCGCAAGGCTGTTCAACTGGTCGGTTAATAAACTGCTTACACTGTTACGTATGGCCCCTTCAACACCTGCGCTGCCGCCCTGGCTTTGCAGTGGGTTATCGCCAATAAAGTGGCCAAGTACCAATACACCCAATACCTGTTTATTCAACTCGTTAGGGTCTTGCCGTACCTGTGCAAGGCGCGTGTTCACGGTAGTGGTTACTTCTGATGATACGTTGTAATTGCTATCGGGCAGGGTAATATCAAAGCTGATATCGGGTTTCATCAGTTGGTTACGTAAATTAAGGTTTACGTTAAACGGTAGTTTTTGCTTGTACTGGGTGGAGTTCTCGTCTGATAGTTGGTTGGCTACCAGGTCTATCGGCGGTACATTGGCTATGTAAATAGCGGTCAGGTCAATATTAGCGCTGGTTGGGTCGCCTGTCCAGGTGATGGTGCTGCCCGGTTTAAAGTTAAATTTGCGCGATACGGTAGCATACGATAGGTTGTACGAACCGCTACTAACCACGTAAGTACCGGTTAAGCTTGTTTTGCCGCTTGGGTCTATACCACCGCTCAGGTGTGCTTCGCCTTTCAGGTGTACCACATCGCCGTTGCGCTCATCAACCACAATAGTAAAGGCCGCATTTTTATCAATGTTTACCGTAGCGTTTACATCAAGCCCTGTAACTTCCGATTTTTTGATCGAATCGAGCTGGCGGGCCAGCAGGATGGAATCTGTTCTTGGGGCGCTTGCATCAAAAAACTCAACAACTCCCTTGCGGTCTTCCACGCCGGGGTCGCTGGTTGGTAATACTATGGCAAAATCTGTTTTATCGTTAACAGTCAAAGTCGCGTCAACAACGGGTTTGGCCATATCGCCGCGCACCTTAATATCGGTATCCATAAACAGCTTGCCGTAGAACAGTTTGTTGTCTGCCTTGGTGGAGTTAATGACCCTGAAGTTGTTTGCCCTGATATTCATCCCAAACTTAAAGTCGGTGTAGGTTTTGGTGTAGATAGAACCCGAAACAACTGCTTTATTGTTGGTAGAATCTACCAGGGTGAAATCGTTAAAACGGATTCCCTCATCATTAAAGGTGATGCTTTCCTGCGGCATGGTAAAGTAGGAGTTGAGCATCGATACGTTAAACGCTACTTTGTTAAAATGAATATCGCCCCGAACGGCAGGTGCGGTAGTTGTCCCTGTAATTTTTAGTGCCCCGGTAATATTACCGCTCGAATTTTTGATAGCCCCAAAGCTAAAGCCCTGTATGCTCTTCATATCCAGATGTACAATGTTCAGGTTCATATCAAACCGGCTTTCAGGCGTAGTATAGTACATCCCGTCAAGATCAACCTGGTTGCCTTTACCTGTAACGCTTGCCTGCAAAGCAAAAGCATTTTTGGTTTGGTTATTTACCTTAAGCGCTATATTGCCCACGGTATCGCCTTTAAAGTTAAAATCGCTCACCTTCATATCTGCAGTAAACACCGGCGATTTTTGGAAATCGCTTACTACGGCGTTGCCGTTAATAGTGCCGCCTACAAACAGCGAATCCTGCTGGGCAATTTTGGTTAATGTTTCTATCCTGAAGTTTTTAAAATCTACGGTAATAGGGGAGTTTATGCCGCCCGAACTATTTGCGCTTAATACCTGGTTACTGTTGGTGATGCTGAAGTTACGTGCCAGTATGCCTTTTGCGCCATAAAACAGGGCGTTATCGGGGTTAACATCCCACGGGGTATAATCAAACAACAGGCCGTTCTGTAAAAAGCTGAATTGATACTGATCTGGCAGCACGCTAAACTGACCGGCAATGCGGTATCGTTCTTTCTTTTGCTTATCGCGCACCTGCAGGCTAATGCCCAGTTTATTGTTTTGAGCGTTGCCCGATACGCTGGTGTAAAGCAGATCTAACGATGAACCTACTTTTATCTCATCAACAGTTAAGTTATAATTTAATGCATCATTGCCGGTGTTAATAGCAAGTTTTAAATTATTAACGGTGTTGGTGCCATAAATAACTTTTGGCGCAGCGCCATTTACAATAAGTTCGCCGGTGGCGCTGTTAAAACGGCCGTTAAATAAAACCGGGTCGAGTTGTTTCAGGTCGGGTGCAAACTTGGCTATCAGCGGGGTTTTTACCAGGCGGGCATCAAACGTAAACTGCTGCGGCGAGTATTTAACCTTTGGCCTTGGGGTTTTGCTGCCCAGGCTGGTGTTGTAATATTTATCTATCGCATCCTGCAGGGCGGGGGCAATTTGGGTTAACTTATACTTGCCGGCCATATGCGCGTAAAACATGGGCGTTTTAAGGCGCAGGGTGCTGCTATCGGCCGTAGCGGTTGATATGAGGCTTACGGTATCTAAAGTAATGCGCTCGCCTTTGTTAACCACCAGCAGGTCGGTAGCCAGTATGTTGGCATTCAGGTAGTCAGGGTCGGCAGTTGGTACATCGGCAATAATTTTACCATGAAAGCGCATCGGGTCTTTTACAAAGTTCAGTTTTTGCAAATCAATGCTATCTACCAGTAACGTTGCATTAACTGATGGGTATTTTTTGTTCATGTTGGCCTTTGCATCAAGGGTAAAGTTGATGTTTGGGTCTTTCATGCGGGCTTTGGCTACATAGCTACCATTGCGTGCGGTACCATTCATAACCAGGTTACGATAGGTGTATCCTTTAACATTCGCGCTTACCACATCGCCGTTAAACTTAAGGCTGGCGGTTTTTGGGTCGAGGCCGGTACCGCTTATGTTGGCTTTCATGGTTACAAAACCCACCATTTGAGGTTGTTTGGTTAATGCCCCAACGTTTAAGTTATTTGCCTTAATGTTCGCCGAGTAGGTTTCGCTGCCCTTGCGTTTGCCGCTTTTCATGGCGGCCACCAGATCTACCGCGCCATAGCTGCTGCGCAGGGCCATTTTGGTGTTAAAAGTTTTCATGGTGCCTTTAAAAGTACCTTTCAGGTTCATGTTTTCGGGCACACTTACATTTGGCGGGATGGTCCCTTTTGGTACCAGGCGGGCAATATCAGTACGTGTGGTACGGAAATCTTTGATGTCGAGGTCAAAATAGGCTTTCTCTACATCAGGCAGGCCGCGCATGGTGGCAGATGCCTTTACATAGGTGTTACCAAACCCGCTGATCTCGATATTGGGGATGCGCAGGTTATTTACCTGCCCGCTAACACGGCCGTTAACTTTGATGACCGAGTTTGGCGACGATTTAAACGGCTCCATGGATGCCATGGTCGGCATCAGCAGCAATACATCGCGCAAGCCAAGTTTGCTGCCATCAAGGTTGGCGTTGATGCTAAGCTTGCCCAGGTCTTTTGTTAACGATGCTATAGACGGGTAACCCACCTGCAATTCTTTTTGAATAACTGAGGTTGGTGTTTCTACCAGCAGGTCTTTCAGATAAGCGCTTTTTGGCCCGTAGAAAAATGTGGTATGAAACTTATTGATCTTAAGCCCGCTTTTTTCGGCAAAGGTGAACGAGTTTACCTTGCCCGATATGCTATCCGGTGTGTAGTTAAGGTCCTGTATATCGGTATTTAAATTTTTGATACCCATGTGGGCAAAATCCAAACCACGGGGCAGTGGTTTTTGCGCATCGTTATCAAATTTAATGTTATCGTTGGTAAGCGTTATGTGGCTCAGGCTGGCTGTCCAGCCTTTGGCTTGTGTTGCTGAGGCCAGCGTATCAATTTTTTTGATGGTTTTTTCAACCGCTTTGGTTACGGTTGCCGGTTTGGCAAAGGTAAGCCCGGCGTTGGTATTATCCAGTTTGATGGATTTGATGCCTACATGCTGGTTTTTCATGTCAATCTTATCCATCTCTACCAAAAAAGTGCCCAGATCAACTTTGGCGGCCATTTCGTTGCTTTTATAATCAACCTTTATTTTGTCAACGTTTATTTCGCCGAGGCTCAGATCCATGTTTAAGGGCTTAACAGCAGTATCAACCCTTGCGGCCTGTGCTATTGACGACCCGGCAGGAGTTTGGATGATTTTAGCGTTAACACCACTCAGGTTTATTTTAGGGATAGTGAACTTCATCTTATCCATATCAAAATCCTTGATACGGGTATCAAAATGGCCCAGCAGGAATTTTACATCGTTGCCGGTGGTTACATCTTTATACTTAATGTTGATCTTATCCAGGATGATCTTATCAACCGAGAATTTCATGGTAGAAGTGGTATCCTCGGGCTTAACTTCCTTTTTTTGTTCGCCGGTAAAGGCTTTGATGATATAATCGAAATTAAAAAGGCTATCAGGCCCGCGGCTGATGTTTGCGGTGATACCCTCCAGGTTTATTTCGTTTATCTCAACTTTGTTTTTCAGGAGCTTTAAAAGGGTGATATCAACTTTCAGCTTATCGCCTGCAATAAGGGTATCTTTCTTTTGGTCTTCAAAGTAAACATCCTCTAAAACAAGTAATTTGGGTAACCCCAGGCTGATGTGGCCTATTTGTACCTTGGTGTGAATTTTATTTTGAAGAAAAGTAACTGCCTTGTCTTTCGCGAAGTTTTGTACGGCGGGTACCTGTATTAAAATAACTACAAGCAACACCAAAAAAA
>Ga0247741_1000060_pt1 | contig 86802 bp, 69 predicted proteins | sample UWRJL213509R2_FD_180945 | JGI IMG/M metagenome (GOLD analysis project Ga0247741, IMG submission 180945) | Plant litter microbial communities from Arlington Agricultural Research Station in Wisconsin, United States - UWRJ-L213-509R-2 | ecosystem: Environmental > Terrestrial > Plant litter >... | reverse complement strand
AGTCTCTGGCTGAGCGGCGAACGCGCCACCCAGCTTCACGATTTCTTCCTTGGCCGCGAGCGCAAGTCTCTGCCGTTGCCAAAGGCGTCGGTGGAGTGGACGGAGCGGCAGTCGATCAACTTCGTTGCCTGGCTCGGCAAGGACCTCGTTCACATGGCCTTGCCGAAGTGCGACGACGAGTATGCGCTGACCGTCGGCCTGCCGACCTTCCTCGATCGCCCCTCGGCGATCTATTCGGACTTCACGGTCAGCCATCTGAGCTTCGGCCCGCAGGAGAACGGGCTTGATCTCGACCGCCTGCTTGATGGCTATGATGCGCTGATGCGCGCGACGCTCGGGCTGGCGAACACACAACAAGAACTGCCGGAAAACGGCGTGGCATGGGGTCAGGATCGTCGGCGCATCGGTTGATCGCGTGGGCAATCTCGAACGGGAAACACAACAGGACTTATTGCGAATGTCGGGGAACGGAAAGATCGTTATCGTGGGCGCCGGGCTTTCGGGCGCGGTGATCGGGCGCGAGCTGGCGCTGGCGGGTCATCAGGTCGAGATCATCGATGCGCGCGATCACATTGCGGGCAATTGCCATACGGAACGTGACGCCGATACCGGTGTGATGGTCCACGTCTACGGACCGCACATCTTTCACACCGACGATGCCGAGGTCTGGGACTACGTCAACGGTTTCCAGACCTTCATGCCCTACAAGAATCGGGTGAAGACGACGAGCGGCGACAGCGTCTATTCGTTGCCGGTCAACCTGCACACAATCAACCAGTTCTTCGGCAAGACTTTTCGGCCTTCGGAAGCGCGCGACTTCATCGAGAATCACGCCGCCGACAAGACCATCACCGATCCGCAGACTTTCGAAGAGCAGGCGATGCGCTTCGTCGGCAAGGATCTCTACGAGGCGTTCTTCAAGGGTTACACCGAAAAGCAATGGGGCTGCTCGCCGACCGAGCTGCCGGCGTCGATCCTCAAGCGGCTGCCTGTTCGTTTCAACTATGACGACAACTATTTCTTCCACAAGTTCCAGGGTATGCCCGAGAACGGCTATACCGACATGATCGGCAAGATTCTCGATCATCCCAATATCACGGTGACACTCGGCACGCGTTTTGTCCGTAGCGACGATGCCGACGTCGGTCATGTCTTCTATTCCGGCCAGCTGGACGGTTACTTTGACTATGAAGCTGGGCGTCTCGGATACCGCACCCTGGATTTCGAGCGTTTCAGCTATGATGGCGACTATCAGGGCTGCGCTGTCATGAACTACGGCGATGCCTCGGTGCCGTTCACCCGGATCACTGAGCACAAGCACTTCTCGCCATGGGAAGAGCACGAGGGTTCGGTCTGCTACCGCGAGTTTTCGCGCGCCTGCGGGCCTGATGACATTCCGTATTATCCGATCCGCATGGTCGAGGAGAAGGAACAGCTGGCGCAGTATGTCACGCGCGCCGAGCAGGAAAACGGCGTGACCTTCGTCGGTCGCCTCGGGACCTATCGCTACCTCGACATGGACGTGACGATCCGCGAGGCGCTGGATACGGCGCGGCTTTATCTTGCGAAAGCGGCCGAGGGCGCGGCGATGCCGGCATTTCTGCACCGTCCGGTGTAAGTCGAAGCGGTCTTCGCGCTGTTTTACGAGATTAACGAGGTGGTTGCCTGACGGTAGCCACCTCGTTTGCGTTTTGGCGATCCATCTCCGGATAAACCAATCCGTCGCGAAAATATGATCGGTGGATCTGCATATGGTCGGTATGCTCGCGTGCCGGTCGTTCCATTCTATGGAATATATCGGTGCATCTGGATGCGCCGCATCCGGCGCTCCTGGACACCGGCATTTTTCCGCGCCGTGTTGTAACAAAATGGCGGTCTCGCTCGTAGATGCTGCCAGACACCGTGAACAAATCGGAGGAGACCACGAGATGCTGAACAGACGCCATATGCTTTTGAGCGCCGGCCTTGCCGCGATCGGGCTGCCGCTGGTGCTCGGGCGGTCCAAGGCGACCGCGGCCGAGACCTTTGCCGTTACCCACACCGACGCAGAATGGCAGAAGATGCTGACATCGGACCAGTATGCGGTGTTGCGCCAGGAAGGGACCGAACGTCCCTTTACCAGCGATCTCCTGCACGAGGCGCGCAAGGGCAATTTCGCCTGCGCCGGCTGCGAACAGGATGCCTTCGCCTCGGCTACCAAGTTCGACAGCGGCACCGGTTGGCCGAGCTTCTGGGCGCCTCTGGACGCCAAGGTGGTCGGCACGACGCGCGACACGCAGTTCGGCATGGTGCGCGAGGCGGTGCATTGCGGACGCTGCGGCGGCCATCTCGGCCATGTCTTCGACGACGGCCCGAAGCCGACTGGCCTGCGTTATTGCCTGAACGGCGTTGCCTTGAAATTTCATCCGGCTTCGGCCTGATCAACGGGACCTGTTATGATCCTCTTCATTCTCGCCTATCTCGGCGGCGTTCTGACCATCGTCAGCCCCTGCATTCTGCCGGTCCTGCCGTTCGTCTTCGCGCGTGCCGGCCAGCCTTTCCTGCGCAGCACGCTGCCGATGCTTGTCGGCATGGCCGCGACCTTCGCGGCCGTGGCGACGCTGGCGGCGCTCGGCGGCGGCTGGGCGGTGCAGGCCAATGAGTATGGCCGCTACGCTGCGCTGGTGTTGCTCGCGGTCTTCGGCGTCATCCTACTCTTCCCAGCGCTGTCGGATTATCTGACGCGACCGTTGGTATCGCTTGGCGCACGGCTGTCGCAATCGGCCGATCGGGGCAGCCGCAGCGGTGGCTCGACCATCGTCGCGTCCGCTCTGCTCGGCGTGGCGACCGGATTGCTCTGGGCGCCCTGCGCCGGTCCCGTGCTCGGGCTCATCCTCACCGGTGCTGCCTTGCAGGGGGCGAGCGTCGGCACGACCTTGCTGCTGCTCGCCTATGCGCTGGGTGCGGCGACGTCGCTGGCTATGGCGCTGCTGATCGGCGGGAGGGTGTACCAGGCGATGAAACGGTCGCTCGGCGTCGGCGAATGGGTGCGGCGCGGTCTCGGGGTCGCGGTGCTTGCGGCCGTCGTGGCGATCGGGCTCGGTGCCGATACCGGATTCCTGACGCAGGCGTCGCTTGCCAGCACCGGTACGCTGGAGCAGAGCCTCATCGACAGGCTGCATCCGCAGCAACAGACGGCCGACAGCGGCTCCTCGGTCGTCATGAAGGGCGATGCGATGATGAGCGGCGGCAACCAGATGGTGATGTCGGGCAACAATGCTATGATGGCTGGCTCGAACGCGATGATGATGAGGGGCGGGCCGAAACAGGCTGCCGCCGAAGCGCTTCCCGTCGAGGGTACGATGCCGTCGCTCGACGGCGCCGTGCAGTGGCTGAACTCACCGCCGCTGACCGCAGAGTCCCTGAAGGGCAAGGTCGTGCTCGTCGATTTCTGGACGTACTCCTGCATCAACTGCCTGCGCGCCATTCCCTATGTCCGCGCCTGGGCGGAGAAGTACCGGGATCAGGGCCTCGTCGTCATCGGCGTGCATGCGCCGGAGTTCGCCTTCGAGAAGAATGTCGACAACGTCAAGAAGGCGATCGGCGATCTCGGCATTACCTATCCCGTCGCCATCGACAACGACTACACGATCTGGCGCGCTTTCCAGAACCAGTATTGGCCGGCGCACTATTTCATCGATGCGAAGGGCCAGGTTCGCCATCACCATTTCGGCGAGGGCGACTATGACGGTTCCGAACGCGTGATCCAGCAGTTGCTGGCCGAGGCGGGGAAGACTGGTGTTGCCGGCGATATGGTCGAGGTCAAGGCGACTGGTGCCGAAGCGGCGTCCAACCAGGCGGATGTGCAGTCGCAGGAGACCTATGTCGGCTGGCAGCGGTCGGAGAACTTCGTCGATGCCAAGGGCACGGTCAACGATGCGGCCCATAGCTACGTCGCCGCGACGCCGCGGCTCAACGAATGGGGCCTGACCGGCAGCTGGACTGTCGGTTCCGAGCAGGCGGGTCTGAACGACAAGGACGGCAGCATCTACTACCGATTCCATGCCCGCGACCTGCATCTCGTGCTTGGACCAGCGGCGGACGGCAAGCCGGTGCGCTATCAGGTTGCCGTCGATGGCAAGCCGCCCGGCGACGGACATGGCGCCGATACCGATGCCCAAGGCAACGGCACGGTGACCGGCCAGCGGCTCTACCAGTTGCTTCGTCTGCCGGGTGCGGTCGGCGATCACACATTCGAAATTCGCTTTCTCGATCCCGGCGTGCAAGCCTACGCCTTCACCTTTGGCTGAAAGGAGACCATCATGACTGATCATAAGGGTTCCACCACGGAGCGCCGCCCACTGCGCGCTCTGGTCTGCGGCACGGCCATGGTGCTCGCGGCTGGGCTTGCGTTGCATTTCACGCCGTCGTCCGCGGAAGAGGCGCGGGTCATTCCGGCACCGGTGCTGGACGAGCCGGCCAGCGGCAGCAGCGAAACGGCGACTTTTGCCGGCGGCTGCTTCTGGGGCGTGCAGGGCGTGTTCCAGCATGTGAATGGGGTGATCAGCGCCAAATCCGGTTACGCCGGCGGCGCCAAGAGTACCGCGCAGTACGAGACCGTCAGCGGTGGCGATACCGGCCATGCCGAATCGGTGCAGGTGGTGTTCGATCCGAAGAAGGTGAGCTATGGCCATCTGCTGCAGATCTACTTCTCGGTGGCGCATGATCCGACGCAGCTCAACCGCCAGGGGCCCGACAGCGGCACGCAGTACCGCTCGGCCATCTTCCCGGCCAACGACGAGCAGGCGAAGGTTGTCAAGGCCTATATCGGCCAGCTCAACAGCGCCCGCGTGTTCGACGCGGCAATCGTCACCAAGATCGAGCCGGGCAAGGCCTTCTATCCGGCGGAGGCCTATCATCAGGACTTCCTGACGAACAATCCGACCTATCCCTATATCGTCATCAACGACCTGCCGAAGGTGGCAAGCCTGAAGCAGCTGTTCCCCAAAGACTACAGCGAGAAGCCGGTGCTGGTCGCGGCGTCCGGTTCGAACTGACGTTCAGGAGACGATAAGGCGCGCACTCATTGTTAGTGGGCGCCTTATTCATGAGTATTTAATTCCACAATTAATCGGTTATAAGAATATTTTCCGCTAATATTATTTGAACATGTGCAAAATAATACCCTAATTCTGCTAGGTCGAGACCAATTTGCTCCTTCCGGTCCTTGTCACCTGCGGCCAGCGGGCGTACGCCGCTTGCGTCAAATTGCCCCGTGCTGAATTGACATCTCAGCAAAACTTGAGCGGCCGACTCCCACGGTCGTGAAGGAGCCAATCATGAGAGACCTCCCGGGTCTGCCGTCCCGCAGAAGCTTCCTGAAAGCATCCGCGGCGACCGCAGCCATTGCCGGCATTGCCGGTGCAGCAAAAGCCGAAACAAAACCCGAACCCGTTGCGCTTACCGAATACAAGCCGGACTGTCTGAAGCCCACGGAGTGGGCCTTCGTCACGGCAGCGGTCGCGCGCTTGATCCCGTCGGATGGCGAAGGCCCCGGCGCGATCGAGACGCGTGTGCCTGTGTTCATCGACAAGCAGCTTGCCGGCGACTACGGCAAAGCCGCAGACTGGTATATGGCCGGCCCTCACGATGCCGCCGCCGATCCGCTGCGTGGCTGGCAGACGCCGCTGGCGCCGCTGGAAATCTACCAGCAGGCTATCCCGCTGTTCGATGACTGGTGCAAGACCACGCACGGCAAGATCTTTGCCGAGCTCGATGCCGCCACGCAGGACAAGGCGCTCACCTCGCTCCAAAAGAACGAGATGAAGATCAAGCCGGAATTGCGCGAGTTTTTCTCGATCCTGCTTGCCAACACAAAGGAAGGCTATTTCGCCGACCCGAAATACGGCGGAAACCACGGAATGGCGGCCTGGAAGTATATCGGCTTCCCCGGCGCCCGCGGTTCCTACAAGGAATGGGTCGAAAAGCATAACGTCAAGTATCCGCTTGGCCCCGTCTCCATCTCCGGCGAAAGGGGCTAAGGATCATGGCACGCACAGAGAAGAAAAAAGACGTCGTTCTCGTCGGCTTCGGCTGGACCGGCGCGATCCTCGGCATCGAACTGGCGCAGGAAGGCCTCGAAATCCTGGCGTTGGAGCGCGGCCATGATCAGGCGACCGTTCCGGACTTCCAGTATCCCGAGATGATCGACGAGCTGAAGTACGGCATCCGCTACGGCATGATGGAAAAGCCGCGCAACACGACCGTCTCGATCCGCCGTTCACTCGACGAGACGGCGCTGCCCTACCGCAGCCTCGGCACCTTCCTGCTCGGCACCGGCGTCGGTGGCGCTGGCACGCACTGGAACGGACTCAACTGGCGGCCGATGCTCTCGGAGTATAGCCTGAAGTCCTATACCGAAGAGAAATTCGGCGCGGATATCATTCCCGAGGGCATGCAGATCCAGGACTATCCGATGTCCTACGAGGAGCTGGAGCCGTATTTCGATCGCTTCGAGAAGGTCGCAGGCATTTCCGGTCAGGCCGGCAACGTCAACGGCAAGATCGTCGAGGGCGGCAACCCGTTCGAGGCGCCGCGTTCCAACGATTACCCGATGCCGCCGATGCCTTCCACCTGGGACGGCGTCAAGTTCCGCGACGCGGCAAAGGCCAATGGCTGTCATCCGTTCCCGGCTCCCGGCGGCATCGCCTCAAAGGACTACGTGAACGAATACAACATGCAGATGGGCCCATGTAATCATTGCGGCTTCTGCGAGCGCTACGGCTGCTACAACTATTCGAAGTCCTCGCCGCAGACGGCGATCATCGATGCGCTCAAGCGCAAGAAGAACTTCGAGTATCGCGTGCAGGCCGAAGTGCTGCGCGTCGAGATGGCGCCCGATCGCAAGACCGCGACCGGCGTGACCTATTTCGACCACACGACCGGCGAGGAAGTATTCCAGCCGGCCGATCTGGTGATCCTGTCCGCCTTTGCGCTGAACAACGTCCACCTGATGCTGCTGTCCGGTATCGGCCAGCCCTACGATCCGAATACGGGCGAGGGTGTCGTCGGCCGTAACTACGCCTACCAGATGCTCGGCGGCTATACGATGTTCTTCAAGGACGAGAACTTCAATCCGTTCATCGGGACCGGCGCCAACGGTTACTGCATCGACGATTTCGGCATCGACAACAACGACTTCCGCAAGGAAGGCTTTATCGGCGGCGCCTACTGGCGTGCAGGCCAGACCAACGGCCAGCCGGGCCATACGATGCCGCTTCCCGCAGACGTCCCAAGCTGGGGTGCCGGCTGGAAGAAGGGGATCGGCGAGTGGTACGGCCATTCGATGTCGATCGGCGCGCACGGGTCGCTGATGTCGTATCGCGACAACTATCTCGACCTCGACCCGACCTACACGGACCGCCACGGCCGCCCGCTGATGCGCATGACCTTCAACTGGAAGCCGAACGACATCAAGATGATCCAGTTCATGCAGACCAAGATGAAGCCGATCGTCGATTCCATGAAGCCCGATATCGCGCAGGCCGGCTTCAAGAAGGACGGCGCGATGTTCGACGTGCGTCCTTACCAGACGACCCACAACACCGGTGGCACCGTCACCGGCAGCGACCCGAAGACCTCGGTTCTCAACCGCTATCTTCAGTCGTGGGACGCGCACAACGTCTTCGTCATGGGCGCCAACACCTTCCCGCAGAACACGCAGTACAACCCGACCGGCATGGTCGGCGCGCTCGCTTACTGGGCCGCCCATCACATCCGCAAGGATTACCTGCCGAACCCGCGGCCGCTGGTATAAGGAGAACAGAGATGAAGACCTTCATTCGCGTTCTCGGCGTACTCGTCGTTCTGGGCGTCGCTGCCCTTCTCGCCTTCATCTTCGTGCCGGTGCAGCGCACCGGCCCGACCGCCCAGCTTGCCGCCGACTTCAAGCCGGCCGCAGGGCAGGGTGAATATCTCATGCGCGCCGGCGACTGCATGGCCTGCCACACCAGCGAGGGCGGCAAGCCCTTCGCCGGCGGCCGCGCCATCCAGAGCCCGATGGGCACGATCTGGACCACCAACATCACGCCCGACAAGGACACCGGCATCGGCAACTGGTCTCTCGCCGATTTCCGCGCGGCTCTTTACGATGGCGTGACCCCCAACGGCACGCATCTCTATCCGGCCATGCCGTACGAGAACTACCGCAAGCTGTCGGAAGAAGATGTCGTGGCACTCTACGACTACTTTATGCATCAGGTCGAACCCGTCTCCAACAAGGTCGAGGAAACCAAGCTCGCCTTCCCGTTCAACATGCGCTTCGGCCTCAGGGCATGGAACTGGCTGGCCGCCAGCTATGCCGCCGGCTCCAAGCCTGATGCGGGTGAAGACGCACAGTTCAACCGCGGCAAGTATCTCGTCGAGGGCGCCGGTCACTGTGCGGCGTGCCACAGCCCGCGCAACCTGTTCATGGCGCAGGACGGTATCGACAACACGTCGAAGGCCTTCCTTTCCGGCGGCGAGATCGACGGCTTCACGGCCCCCGATCTTCGCGGTCCGGCAAGCGGCCCGCAGACGTGGAGCACCGAACAGCTGGCTGCCTACCTTGCCACGGCCCGCAACGCGCATTCGTCTGCCACCGGCGAGATGATGCTCGTGGTGCGTGACTCGCTGCAGTACATGACGCATGAGGATAACCTCGCCATCGCTACCTATCTGAAGAAGATCGGCAGCAATGGTGCGGCGGCTCCGGCCGCTCAGCCCGAAAAGGCCGAGGTGACCGGCACTGAGACGGTTCTGTCGGACGCCAAGCACGACATGGCGCTCGGCCCGCGTCTGTACCTCGACAACTGCGCTGCCTGTCACGCGATCAGCGGTAAGGGCGCCGGCGAGACCTTCCCCGCGCTCGACGGCAATTCGCTGGTCGCGGCGAAGTCGCCCAAGGGCCTCATCAGCGTGATCCTGCACGGCGCCGAACTGCCATCGACGCCGGATCGGCCGATGAAGCTGCGCATGCAGGGCTATGACGATCGTCTTTCCGACGATGAAGTGGCCGCACTTGCAACCTTCCTGCGCGCCGGCTGGCACAACAAGGCCGCTGCTGTCTCGGCTGCCGACGTGACTGCCGTTCGCGGTGAGAAGCACTAGGGCTTAGCTCGCCTGGACATGAAACAGCCCGCGGGATTGGATCTCGCGGGCTTTTTTTGTTTGTGGGTCTCGGAGAGGCTTTACACTGACCACCCTTCATTCCAGCCACCGCGCGTCCGCGCGTCCGCGCGTCCGCGCGTCCGCGCGGTGGGAAGGGTCTATTGCATTTACGGACGTGAATGCGCTGGATCTCTGTGAAAAGCACAGAGATGAGGGTGGAGAGGGAGGCCGATGCAGGGAGACCGAGGCTGGAGCGGGGAAGCGGAGGCGGCGGCGGAGCAGGCGGCGGCTGGGAGGTCCTGCACTCGCTGGAACACTCCCCATAATCCAATTAGGTGCGCGGCTTCAGGTTCTCCGGATCGTACAACGGCTTGTAACCGACAGCGGCGACTTCGACCGGGTAGGTCTCGGCGAAGTATTCGACGTTCAGTTTGCGGCCGACCTGGCAGTATTCCTGCGGGAGATATGCAAGCGCGATGTTCTTGCCGATCGTCGGGCCGTACGCGACCGAGGTGGTGTAGGAGATGCGGCCGAGGCTATCGACCAGCGTCTTGCCTGTTTCAGGGTCCATGACCGGCATGGAGCCGACGGGGTAGCGGTTGACGCCCTTGCTGTCGGTATTCTCCGCCATCACGAGCGTGCAGAGCATCGCCGGCTGGTGTTCACGGGCCTTGTATTCCAGATGCTTTGCCTTGCCGCGGAAGTCGGCTTCCTTGACCTTCGGGCGGGCAAGGTCGGCTTCCAGGAGGTTATACTGGGTGAGCAAGTCGCTGTTCTGCAGGCGCAGCGATTTTTCCATGCGGCGCGAGTTGGCGTAGGTTTCGACGCCGAAGGGCATGACACCGGTGGCGCGCAGCGCGTCCCAGACGGCGAGGCCGTCCTCGTACTTCATGTGCAGTTCCCAGCCTTGTTCGCCGACATAGGAGATGCGGAAGGCGGTGACCGTCTTGCCCGCGATCTCGATCGGCTTGATGGCCGCGAAGGCGAAGTTTTCGGGGTCGAGGGCGGCAGGGTCGGCGACCACTTGTCTCAGCGTGTCGCGGGCGTTCGGGCCCCAGATGCCGATGGTGATGAACTTTTCCGAGACGTCGGTTATGGTGACGTCGAGGCCGCGATCCTCGGCCACGCGCTTCATGTAGTGGAAGTCGCGCGGGCCGGCATCGGCGCCGTTGATCAGGCGGCAGCGATCGGCCATGCGGATGACGGTGAAGTCGGCGCGCACCATGCCCTCGTCGTCGAGGAAGTGGGTGTAGATACCCTTGCCAATGTTAGCGTCGCCGCCGATCTTGGCGGCGCACAGCCACTCGAGCAGATCGACATGGTCAGGGCCTTCGATGTCGACCATGTGGAAGTGGCTGAGGTTGACGATGCCGCAATCTTCGCTCATCGCCAGATGCTCGGCATTGGAGACGCGCCAGAAGTGGCGGCTGTCCCACTCGTTCTCGCGGACCGGAACGCGATCGGCGTATTTTTCCAGCAGGTGCTCGTTGGCCTTGTAGCCGTGGGCGCGCTCCCAACCGCCGAGTTCCATGAAGTAGCCACCGAGTTCCTTTTCGCGCTCGTAGAAGGGCGAACGCTTGGCGTTGCGGCTGGTGGCGTAGGGTTCGCGGGTGTGGACCGCCGGGAAGTAGATCTTCTGCGCGGCTTCATAGCAGCGGTTGGCGATGAACTCCTCGGTCAGCTGGTGCGGATAGAAGCGTGCGTAGTCGATCGAGTTGTGGTCGATCTCGGTGCGGCCGTCGGTCATCCAGTCGGCGATCAGCTTGCCGTAGCCGGGGCCGTCCTTGACCCAGATGGCGACGCAGTACCAGAGGCCGCGGACCTTCTGGCTTTCGCCGCAGGACGGGCCGCCGGCAGCCGAGACCTGCAAGAGGCCGTTGAAGGAGTGGCCTTCGTTATAGCCGAGTTCGCCGAGGATCGGCGTCAGTTCCATGGCCTTTTCGAGCGGCTCTAGGATCTGCTCCATCTCCAGATCGCGCTGTGAGGGCGACAGGCGCGCCTCGTGCTTTTCCAGGAGTTCGCGCGGGTGGCACGTGCGCGGATTGGTGGTCTCGTAATAGCCCCACTCGATCTGGCCGCCCTCGGTGGTCTTCGGGTCGCCGGTGTCGCGCATGTAGGCGGAGTTGCCCTGGTCGCGCAGCAGCGGGAAGCCGATTTCCTTGCCCGTGCCTTCGAACTCGTTGTAGGGGCCGAAGAAGGTGAGGGGGTGATCGACCGGCATGACCGGCAGGTCCTCGCCGACCATCTCGGCGATCAGGCGGCCCCAGAGGCCGGCGCAGACGATGACGTGATCGGCCATGATGGTGCCGCGATGGGTGACGACGCCCTTGATGCGGCCGCCCTCGACGATCAGCGACTGGGCCGGCGTGTTGCCGAACATCGTGAGCTTGCCTGACTTCTCGGCGGCGTCAACGAGCTTGCCGGCGACGGTCTGCGAGCGCGGGATGACGAGGCCGGCGTCGGGATCGAACATGCCACCCTGGACCTGGTCTTCCTCGATCAGCGGGAACATCTCCTTGATCTCGGAGGGCGAGACGTAGCGGGCATTGGTGCCGAAGGCCTTGGCGGAGGTCAGCTTGCGCTTGATCTCTTCCATCCAGGCGTCGTCGCCGGTGCGTGCGACTTCCAGGCCGCCGATGCGGGAATAGTGGCCCATCTTCTCGTAGAAATCGATGGAATACTGGGTCGTCCAGACCGAAAGATAGTCGTGGGAGGTGGTGTAACAGAAGTCCGAGGCGTGGGCGGTCGATCCGATGTCGGTGGGGATGCCCGACTTGTCGATGCCGACGATGTCGTCCCAGCCGCGCTCGATCAGATGATGGGCGATGGATGCGCCGACGATGCCGCCGAGACCGATGATGACGACCTTAGCCTGCTTAGGAAACTCTGCCATTGAGTACGACCCTGATTGAATATTGAAATCGGATTTTAGGGATTGCGGCGCGACATGTAGAGCCTGTCTACGACATAATTATAATACTGCACGACCAGAGCGACATGCCGCCTGTGGATAGTGAGGATCACCCGGCGGAGCTTCGATCGGTCGTTGTCGCATCGGAAGCCGCTTCCGGCATCGCTCGGGCTGCGAAAGCCGCTTGGCGTTGACTCTACTTCGGTTTTTGCCACCGCACTTTCCTTGAAATCGCTGAGATTTGAACTGGGAGCTTGGTTTCTGGATTCTGTGCCGATCACAGATCGTTCTTGGCGACACTATAGTCGAACCCGACGGTGCATGGGCCCGCCGATATTTCGGTAGCCGACGAGCGCCGCATAGGGGAGCGTCATGAAGAAGATCCTGTTGTTTTCACTGGCCGGTCTGTTGGCTGCAAGCTGCACGCCGACTCAACAAGGCGCGGGTATCGGGGCTGCGACAGGCGGCGTTATCGGCGGCGCGGTGACCGGCAATGTTCGCGGTGCAGCGGTCGGCGCGGCAATCGGTGGCGTCTCGGGCGCCGTCATCGGCAATGTCGCAGGCCAGCCGGGGCAATGCGAATTCCAGGACCGCAACGGCCGGCGCTACGTTGCAGCCTGCCCACGCTGAGGGGCGCGTGAAATGCAACCGGGGTCGGTGCCTTTCACGCTCGATATGACCAAGGGGCGGCCCACGTGGGCCGCCTGGCATCCACGGCGTCGTCCGCGCACGTTCATCCTGTTTCCGCCATGAGACCCGACCGCCGTTCGCGTGGTGTCTGAACGCAATTTCTGGCTCAACGGAGGCAAGACATGGCCACTGCCAATGCGGCATCGAAAACCACGATGCAGAGACTTCTCGACGGGGTCGAGAAGGTAGGCAACATGGTGCCGCACCCCGTCGTCATCTTCCTGATCCTGATCGGCATCGTCATCGCCTTGTCAGCGGTGCTCGGCGCGTTCGGGGCGGCGGTGAGCTACGAGAGGATCAATCCCGATACCCATCAGGTCGAGCAGGCGTCAACGGCGATCCGCAGCCTCCTGAATATCGAGGGGATCCGTTTTCTCTATTCCTCGCTGATCCCCAATTTCATGAGCTTTACCGCCGTCGGCCTGATGATCGCGGCGATGATCGGTGCGGGTGTTGCCGAGGAGTCCGGCCTCGTCACGGCGCTGATCCGCAAGCTGGTGATCGTCTCGCCCAGCTGGGCGCTCACCTATATCCTCGCCTTTGTCGGCATTCTTGCCAGTATCGCGGCCGATGCCGGTTATCTGGTGCTGATCCCGCTTGCCGGCGTCGCCTATCTTGCCGTCGGACGGCATCCGCTGGCCGGCCTTGCGCTCGGCTTTGCTGCCGTTGCCGGGGCGTTCACGGTCAACATGCTGATCAAGCCGCTCGATGCGGTGCTGGTCGAGTTCACCAACGATGCGGCTCATCTCGTCGATCCCAACCGGTCGATCGGGCTTGCCTCCAACCTCTGGTTCTCGATCGCGTCCGTGTTGTTCCTGACTGTCATCATCGCCTTCATCACCGATCGCATCATTGCGCCACGGCTTGGAACGTATAATCCAGAGGCGGCAGGTGGTGGGGTGCAGAACCAGGGCGCCACGCTGTCGGAACAGGAATCGCGGGGTCTGCGTTTCGCGCTCTTCGGGCTGATCGGCCTTCTGGTGGTCTTCCTGCTGCTGACGCTGCCGAGCGGCGCGCCGCTGCGCAATCCCGACACCGGCGAGCTGATCGGCAACTCGCCGTTCATGAACGGGCTGATCGCGCTGATCATGCTGATCTTCCTGGTGACGGGCTGGACCTATGGCATCGGCGCCGGGACGATGAAGACGCTGGCGGAGGTGATCGCTGCGATCGAAAAATCGATCAAGAACATGGGCGGGACGATCTTCCTGTTCTTCGTGCTCAGCCAGTTCGTCGCGTATTTCACCTACACCAACATCGGCACGGTGATGGCGCTCAGCCTCTCCGGCGTGCTGCAGGCGGCCAATATCGGTGCGCTTCCGCTGCTGATCGGCTTCATCATCGTGGTGGCGATCATCGATCTGCTGCTGACGGGTGCGATTGCGAAATGGGCGATCTTTGCGCCTGTTTTCGTGCCGCTGCTGATGCAGCTCGGTGTCGAGCCGGAAGCGGTGCTGGCGGCCTATCGCGTCGGGGACTCGCCGATGAACGCGATTACCCCGCTCAATGCCTACTTCGCGCTCGTCGTCGGCTTTGCCCAGAAATACGACAAGTCCGCGGGCGTCGGCACCATCGTGTCGCTGATGCTTCCCTATGTCGTGCTGATGTTCGTGCTGTGGACCGGTCTTTTCGCTGTCTGGAAGGCGCTCGGTCTGCCGTGGGGTCTGTGACGTCTACGCCGCAGCCTGAACCAAACAAGATGCAAACAATCGGATGGATATCATGAGCAACATTCCTCTCGACGTCGCTGCGGCGGAAGAACATCTCATGCGGTTCCTCTCGGTAGAGGGTGTCACCGGGCAGGAAAAGAACATCGGGCTCGCGGTTTGCGATGCACTGAAGAAGATCGGCGTGCCCGAAAGCGCCATCCGCTTCGACGACGTGCACACGCGCATTCCGCTGCCGACGGAGACGGGCAACCTGATCGTCGATATCCCCGGCACGCGACCGGGACCGCGGCTGCTTTTCTCGACCCACCTCGATACCGTGCCGCTTTGCGCCGGCGCCAAGCCGCGGCGCGAGGGCGATCGCATCGTCTCGGACGGCACCACGGCGCTCGGCGGCGATGCGCGCACCGGCGTTGCCCTGCTTGTGGTGGTTGCCGAGACGCTGATCAAGAACAAGCTGCCGCATCCGCCGATCACGCTGCTGTTCACCGTGCGCGAGGAAAGCGGACTGCATGGCGCGCGCGAGCTCGATCCGGCCAATCTCGGCGGCGCGGTGATGTGCATCAACGTCGATGGCCAGACGGCGTCCGACCTGATCATCGGCGCTGTCGGACAGGAGAACTGGGAAGTCGAAATCACCGGCCGGGCATCGCATGCCGGGGTTGCACCGGAAAAGGGGATTTCGGCGACGATGGTCGGCGCCTTGGCTCTGGCCGAAGCCCGCCGCGCGGGATGGTTCGGCAAGGTCGTCAAGCCGGATGGCCGAGGGACCAGCAACGTCGGTATTTTCGGCGGCAAGGACAACAAGCCGGCCGGCGACGCGACCAACGTCGTGACCGACTACGCCTATATCAAGGGCGAGGCGCGCAGTCCGGAATCGGTGTTCGCAACGAAAATTGCGGATGGCTACAGCCAAGCCTTTGCCAAGGCGAAGGCGGAGGTGACGGCCGATAACGGCGATACGGCAGAGGTCAAATTCAGCCAGATTGCATCCTATCCGCCGTTCGAACTGGGAAAGGATACGCCCGTCGTGAAGCGCGCCACCAAGGCGTTGAAGATGTTGGATATCGAGCCGGTCTTCGTCTTTTCAAACGGCGGCCTGGATGCCAACTGGCTGGACAAGCATGGCGTTCCCACCATCACGATTGGCGCCGGCCAGGCGGAGATCCACACGATCAAGGAATATGTGAACCTCAAGGAATACGAGAAGGGCTGCCGCATCGGTGTGCTGATGGCGACGCTCGAGGACTGACGGAGGCGGAGCGGGGCCGTGAGCGAGGCCCGGATTTGCGGGCGGTTGTCGATGACGTGCTTGGCCGAATTGTTGGAATGGCCTGGAGGGCCGAATGAGGAGCGGCGCGATTGAGCCCGATAGCATATACAGGCACCATCATTGCCGTTGCCGTTGTCCTGTTCGTCTGGAACAAGTTGCCTGTCGTTTTCGTCGCGATGCTCACCGCGCTGGCGCTATGGGCGAGCGGGGTTCTTACCATCGGGCAGGCGCTCGGGGGCTTCGGCGATCCGGCGGTGATCTTCATCGCCTCGCTCTTCGTCGTCAGTTCCGGGCTGGAGGTTACGGGTGTGACTGCCTGGGCCGGTCAGCTTTTGATCCGCGGCGCCGGTGAGGAAAGCCGCGCCCGGCTGTTGATCCTGACCATGATCCTGGTCTCGCTGCTGACGGCGCTGATCAGTGTCAATGGTGCCGTCGCGGCGCTGCTGCCCGTGGTAGTGGTCATTGCCGTTCGTCTCAAGCGCAACTCATCGCAGCTCCTGATGCCGCTGGTGTTTGCCGCCCATGCCGGATCGATGTTGGCGCTGACGGGTACGCCGGTGAATGTTCTGGTGTCGGAGGCAGGGCAGGATGCCGGTGTCGGCGGTTTCGGATTCTTCGAGTTTGCGCTGGTCGGCGTGCCGTTGCTGGCCGGGACCATGGCGATCATCGTGCTGTTCGGGCAGAAGCTTCTTCCCGAGCGCAATGGCGCGACCATGCCCGCCGATTTCAGTCGTCATGCCAACACGCTGGTCGAGCAGTATGGTCTCGCCAGCGGCATCTACCAGATGCGGGTGAGGGCGAGTTCGCCCTTCATCGGCGTGGCGCCTTCCGCGGTCGATCTCTCCAGCCATCCGGAACTGCAGCTCGTCGCCATTCAGGAAGGCGAGACGGCGGGGCCGTTGCGCCGGCCTCTGGTGGAAGAAGGAGATCATCTGCTTATTCGTGGCGATGCGGAGACGGCAGCGGCATTCGCGGCCGCGCTGCATCTGGCGTTTCGCGAGGATGCGGCGGGCAAGGGTGAAGACACCCTGTTCAACCGCAGTTCAGGACTTGCCGAAGTGGTCATCCCGCCGCGCTCCGGTCTGATCGGCCAGAGTGTCTTTCCTGGGATGGTCACCGACAGTGGCGACCTGATCGTTCTTGCAGTGCAGCGCGCGAGCACCGAGATTGCTGCCGCCAGCGCAACGCGCGGCAAGGGCGGCATCGTGCTGCAGGCGGGCGATACCATGCTGCTGCAGGGCACGTGGAAAGCGCTGGACGTGCATCTTGACGATCCAGATGTCTTGGTGGTCAATTCACCGGAGCTGGTGCGCCGCCAGGCGGTACCGATGGGGCCGGGCGCGCGCCAGGCTATCGTCGTCCTGTTCGCGATGGTGTTGCTTCTGGCGACCGGCATCGTGCCGCCTGCGGTGGCCGGGCTGCTGGCTGCGGGCGCCATCATCCTTTCGGGCATCATGAGCGTAGAGCAGGCCTATCGCGCCGTCGGCTGGACGACCGTCATCCTCGTCGGCGCGATGATGCCGCTTTCGACGGCGATGGTGCAGACCGGTGCCGCAAAGCTGATGGCCGAGCATCTCGTCAATCTGGTCGGCGATGCCGGTCCGGTCGCTTTGCTTGCCGGTCTGTTCGTGCTGACTGCGGTCATGGGGCAACTGATCAGCAATACCGCAACGGCGCTGATCGTCATTCCGATCGGGGTGGCAGCGGCATCGGCGATGGGTGTTTCGCCGCGTCCGGTGCTGATGAGCACGGCGGTGGCCGCGGCCGCGGCCTTCCTGACGCCGATCGCGACGCCAACCAACCTGATGGTGATGGGACCGGGCGGTTATGCCTTCAGCGATTATTGGAAGCTTGGCCTGCCGCTGCTAATGTGGTTCTTCGTCGTATCGGTGTTTCTGGTGCCTTTGATCTGGCGCTTCTAACAGGAGTCTCGATCCGTATCCCTGGATATACGCTAATGCGGTTTTACCAATCCCGACGAGCCCGCAACGGCCAGGAGACCCAAGACCCAACCGATGACCGATTGCAGGAAGTAGTATCGCAAAGTGAAAGTGCCGGTTGGCTTGCGCGAGTCCGGGCGCCAGTATTCCTTCTGCCCGATCGAGGCCACAGGCACGAGCACATCCAGCGAATACATCAGTGCGTTGAACTCGGGATAGCTGGCGGCTTCGGGCTGATTGCGAAAGCAGGTGAGCTGGTTCTGCCCGGCATCGGCGCGGCCCGCCAGTTCCTGGCCGCTCGAGGGCATGTAGCGCTGCTCGGTTCGCTCAAGGTCGCACATCGTCCATTCGGGAGAGCGCAATACAACGGGACTGTTGGGCTTCATCGCGCCGCTGCCATAGGCCAGCCCAAAGACACCGGTGCCGATTGCCCAGAACAGCGCCAGCCAAACCACCGCGAGCAGCGGCTGGCGACCATAGCGAAGCGTGACGGCAAGGATGGCGTCGCTGGTCGCGAGTGCCGCGCGCGTTGCCGGGTTTCTGGCGCGCGATCGGCGCGCGCGCCGCTGAAGCCGTTCCTTGGCAATCAGGACTGCCCTTGCTTCCTCCTCATGGCCCATTTCCCGTAGCACCATTGCCAGATGCTCATAGGGTTGCGGCCAGAAATCGGCTTTCCAGCGGTCAGGACTCTGGCGCGACAGCCAATCCAGCCTGCTATGGGCATCGACCGGGCCGCCGATGAACGCGCCGTAGCGGCATCTGTTGAGCAGCAGGTCGCCGGCCAGCGGCCAACTCGCCTCGTCATCGTCGATCGCCGCGATCGTCGCCGCGGTCAGGTCAAGCGTTCCGGCCACCGAGGCGCCCTGGCGCAGGAGCAACGCACCTTCGATGGCCGCATGATTGAGGCGCAGAGCGTATCCGCCCGGCTGCGAAAGCGAGGCCGAGGTGCAATCGACATCACCGCCGAGGCGGGCGCCGAGGAACCTGGCTTCTCCGACTATGATCGAGCCACGCAAGGCCAGATCCCCGCCGGCGATGACGCCGTCGCCGTTGAGGGCGACTTCGCCCGGGCGTTCGATACGGGCGCCAACCGCGTTGACGTCGCCGCCAAGGAGGGCCGCCGACAGGACGATACCGCCCTTGATATCGGCACCGCGCAAGAGAATACCGCCACGGGCCTCGATCCCCGCCGCATCGATGGCGATGCCGTCGCTCGATCTGATCGAGACGCCATCGGCCTCGATGCTGCCGCCGATGCGCGCGCCGGGAATCCTGACCGGGCCGGAAACCAGTGCGCCTCTTATGGACAGGCAGCCTCGTGCTTCCAGACGGTCGGCCTGCAGGCCCGGCATCGACGATCCGTCGAGGAACAGATTGTCGATGATGGCTGAACGCAGCACCGGTGAGGCCTCGAAATGGCAATCTTTCAGGCCGATATCGCGTGGGATCCGGCACCCCTCGAGATCGAGAATGCCGGATATCCAGGCTCCACTTAGCCGTAGCCCCTTTTCATGCGAATGGTACCCGTCGCTGCCGAGAATAAGGAAGCGCAACAGCTCTGCACGGACAGCGCGTTCGGGGTCATCCTGTTGCGGGCGCAGGCCATCGCCAAGCCGGTCGAAATCACCACCCTGCAGATGCGCGACAATCTTGGTTTCGGCGATGCCGAGCGGATGAAAGCGGGAAAGGCCGGGTTCCGAGGAAACGAGCGGGACAGTCTGCGGGGCTTTTTCTGTCATCAATGCGGCATCCATTTCAGCATGTCTGCCGGCCGATTGTTTTCCCTGTTTCGCTTGCAGGTCAATAGCTTGCGGCCAGATGCGGGACCGCATGGCGCCATCCCGGACACGGAGCATAGTTTCTGGATTCAGTGCCGATCACAGCGCGACAAAGCCGATGCTAAGGTGTGTCGACTGACGCGAGGCCGGACGAGAGCGAAGGTTCAGGGGACCATATCCGGAAAACGCGTTCGACCTTTCCTGACGCCTAAATTCATCGTCAATTATCGAGAGCCTGCGCGATGTCAGACGATCGTGAAGCCATCCAGCCAAGCGTCCCGGGAGTGGTGCAGAGCCTTGTTCTGCTCTGGGGCTTCCTGTTGTCGGTATGGCTGATCGTCAATGCGTCGGTCGAACCTGCGATCTTGGCGACGGGTGCGCTGGTGTCGCTGGCGCTGGCGGCGATCTTCGTGCGCCGCGGCGAGGTCTGGCGGCTTCGCCTGACGCCGGGAAGGCTCTTTCATTTCGTGGCCTACACCGGTGTCTTCCTCGTGGAACTGGTAAAGGCGAACGTCAACATGCTGCGCTATGTGTATGCGCCGCGCCTCGATATCCGGTCCGGGATCGTGAAGGTCCGGATGCCGCTGCAATCGCCGATCGGGCGGCTTGCACTTGCCAACTCGATCGCGCTGACCCCCGGCTCGCTGGTGATGGATATCAGGGGCGACACGCTGTTCATTCATTGGCTCGACGTCAGGACGACCGATCCCGAAGAGGCGACGCGGCTGATCATCGGGCCGTTCGAAAAGCATCTGGGGGCTGCCTTTGGCTGACATCATCCAGCAGATCGCCGTCGTCCTGATCTTCTTCAGCATCGTCTTCGGCGTCGTGCGGCTGGTCATCGGTCGGACGGCGATCGACCGCGTCGTGGCGATCGACATGCTGACGGTGGTGACGATCTCGCTGATCGCGCTTTACGCCCACATTTCCGGCCGCTTCGTCTATCTCGACGTTGCACTTGTCTACGGCCTGTTGAGCTTTCTGGCGGTTCTCGCCATTGCCCGCTTTCTGGAAAAGGGTCGTGATCGGGATGCTTGAGGTGCTGATCCTGTTGGTCTGCGGCAGTATCCTGGTGAGCGGGGTACTCGCCGTCGTGCTCAGCGATCTGATGGCGGCGATGGTCAGCGCCGGCCTGGCGAGCCTGTTTGCCGCCGCTTCCTACGTTTTGCTCGCAGCGCCAGACGTCGCGATGGCCGAAGCAGCGATCGGCTCAGGGCTGGCAACGCTGATCTTCCTCTATGCGATCCGCAAGACCAACGGTGGAGGGCAGGCCGATGAATGAACTGATCGGCAGCCTCGTGCTTCTCGTCGGGGCGTTCTTCCTGTTTTCCGCCGGTGTCGGCCTGTTGCGCATGCCGGATGTGTTCACCCGAATACAGGCGGGAACCAAGGCGTCGACGTTGGGCAACATTCTCGTGCTTGCCGGGCTAGGGATACACCATCCCGACTGGTCGCTGAAGCTTCTGGTCATCGCCTATTTCGTGCTGATGACCAATCCGCTGTCGTCGCATGCGCTGTCGCGGGCGGCGCATGCGATCCGCACGCCGATGGCGCCCAGCACGATCGTCGACATGCTGCGTGCCGAGGATGATGCCGCATCCAAAAAGGGATCGCCATGACTCGCGCCTTCGGCCTGCTGGCCGTCCTTTGCTTCGGCGTGATCTTCACCGGGCTGGTGACCGGCTATGAAGAGCGGCAGGCGGTGTCCAGTCTTGCCGCGCATTATCTGACGGCGGTGCCCGCCGATCTTGGCGCACCCAATGTGGTGACCGGTATTCTGATCACCTATCGCGGCTTCGATACGCTGGGAGAGGTCGCCGTGCTGTTCATGGTCGCGGCCAGCGTCGGAGTGCTTCTCGCCGGCGATCCGGGAGAAAGGCCGCTTGCGACGGGCGGCGGCGGGCGGGAGCCAAGCGAACTGGTCCGCAACGGCGCCGAGGTGGTGCTGCCGCTGATCTTCCTGTTCGGCGCCTACGTGATCATGAACGGGCATCTGTCTGCCGGAGGCGGTTTTCAGGGCGGTGCGGTGGTTGCGTCCGGCGTCATGCTGCTGATGCTCGCCTATCCCGACGGGCCGATGCATCACGGTTTCCTCAGCATCACGGAATCGCTCGCCGGCGTGCTCTACGTCTGCCTCGGCATCCTTGGAATGCTCGCCGGCAGCGGCTTTCTCGACAGCCACATCCTGCCGCGCGGAGATTTCGGGACGCTGCTCAGCGCGGGAGGGATCCCGCTGATCTCGGCGCTGCTCGGTATCAAGGTCGGCGCCGAACTCAGCGTCGTCATCGACCGCTTCCGCAACTGAGCCGCGCGAAAGGAAGCGCCATGGCACTGCCAATATCGCAAGTCCTTCTGACGACAGGGTTCCTGCTGCTGCTCATCGGCCTGTGGGGCATACTCCGGCATCGCAATATCCTGCGCATCATCATCGGCTTTTCGCTTGTCGATACCGGCATGCACATCGTTCTGGTTGCAACCGGCTACATCACCGGCGGCACGGCACCGATCATCGACGAGGCGCTAAGCACTGCGGATGTTGCGACCCGCGCAGTCGATCCAATTCCGGCGGCGCTCGTCGTCACCGCCATTGTCATCGGCTTTTCGGTGACGGCGATCATGCTGTCCCTTGCAGTCCGCATATATGCGGTGCGCAAAACACTGTCGATCGATGCGCTGACGGAGTCGCGATGGTAGAAGGCCTTTTCCAGCCGCTGAACATTTTCCTGCTTGGTCTCGGCGGCGGCTTCATCATTCCCCTGCTTTACCGCATAGCCAAGCCACTTCCTGCTGCGGGCTTCATCGTTGCGCTGTCGGGAATGACCATCGTGTCGTGCGTTTGCCTTTGGCGTGTTCAGCACACCGGCTTGCCCATCGAGGTGCTGACGGCCGGCAGCGTGCCGCCGTTTTCGATCAACCTCCGATTTGGAGCCTGGGAAGGCTTCTTTTCGGTCTGCGTCAACGTCGTCGCGGTGCTCGGTGCCTGGCATATGTGGGAGCGTCTGCGGTCGAGTTATACAGCGCTGCTGCTCTATCTGATCCTGATCATGGGCATCAACGGCATGGTGATGACGCGGGACCTGTTCAATCAGTTCGTGTTCCTGGAAATCATGTCCATCGGGACGTACGGGCTGCTTGGCTTCGAACGGACGCCGGCGGCGCTGTCAGCCAGTTTCAAATACATCATGGCGACGGTTCTTGCCTCGTCGTTCTTCCTGCTCGGAGCCGGGCTTCTCTACCACATGACGGGCACGCTCAATATTGACGAGATGATCGCAGGCCGACAGATGATCGCCGGCCCGATCGGCGTAACGGCATTGCTGTTCGTGCTGGCATGCCTGGTGCTCGAGCTCAAGCCGTTTCCGGCCAACGGATGGGGGCTCGATGTCTACGAGACTGCCGATAGCGGCGTAGCGGCGTTGGTCTCGGTTGGTGTCTCGGCGGGCGTGTTCTTTGCGCTTTTCAAGCTTCTGCCGCTGTTTGAGGATCATCTCGGCATCCTGGCCGTTTCGGGCGCGATCACCTTCCTGTTTTCCAATCTTGTCGGGCTCAAGCAGACAAGCGTGCAGCGGATGCTCGGCTATTCCTCGATCGCGCAGATGGGGCTGATGATGTTGGCTCTGGCGTTGTTGCACCTGCTCGATGCGGCGCAGGCATTGCCGCTGGTGGTCGGTGGGCTGTTCGTCAACCATCTCTTCGCCAAGGCCGGTCTGTTCTGGCTGGTCGGGACCGTGGCGCGCCGCGATGTGGAAGGGTGGTCCGTTGTGGCCGGCAATCCGCTGCTGCTTTTCGTTCTCGCGGTGTTTCTGGTGGCGATTGCCGGCCTGCCGCCCTTTCCGGGCTTCTGGGCGAAGTGGGAGCTGGTCATGCAGGCTGCCGCCGGCGAACGGTATGTCTGGATCGCGGTCATCCTGGCGGGGTCGCTGCTGGAAGCGGCCTACATGTTCCGCTGGTTCAAGCATGCGACGCGTGCGCTATCCGGCGAAACGACGGTCAGCGCTGATGTGACAAGGCTGGTGCCATTACTGGCATGCGTGGTCGCGCTGTTTGTCGGCGGCTATGCAGCGGCACGCCTTTCGGGTGCGACGTCGCTGTTTCTCGTGGCGCCGCTTGCCATGGGGGCTGGTCTTTGCGTGCTTGACGGTGTTGCGGGGCGGATCAAGTGCGTTCTGATGCTGGTCGCGGTTCTGCTCGTCGGGATCTGGACAGTTGGCGATCTGGAGGGCTTGCGCGGTCTGTTTGCCGTGCTCCTTCTGGCGGGCGGGCTGGTCGTCGCCTTCGCCAGCCTCTATCGTGCCGATCTGCGCCGCGGCTTCCATCCGCTCATGGCGGTGCTGTTGCTGTCGATCACCAGTCTGCTGCGCGCCTCGACGAGCCTTGAGTTTTTCTATCACTGGGAAATCATCACCCTCTCATCCTACTTCCTGATCGCGCAAAGGCGCGATGCCCATCCTTACGTGCTGCAGTTCCTGCTGTTTTCACTGGTCTCTGCCTTCTGCCTGCTTGCCGGGTTCGGCATCGCCGCAAACGCCAATGGCAGCACCCAGCTCGCGGCATTTGCCACGGCCGGCCCGGACGCGGCGCCCGCCTTCATGCTGCTGGCTATCGGGTTCCTGATCAAGGCCGGCGCTGTCGGTGTGCATGTCTGGTTGCCCGGCGCCTATGCGGAAGCCGAGGACGACCTTTCGGCGATGCTGTCGGCGGTGATCAGCAAGGTCGCAGTGTTCGGCCTCTTCATGGTCACCTATCTTGCCATTCGATCCGAGGTAGGGCTTGAGATGGCACATGTCATGGGCTGGATCGGGATGCTGACGACGATCGCAGGTGCCCTGATGGCATTCCAGCAGACCGACATGAAACGGATGCTCGGCTATTCCAGCATGAGCCAGATCGGCTACATCATCACCGCCATTGCCCTGATGAGCCATCTCGGCTGGGTAACCGCATTCTACCTTGTTGCCAACCACCTGATGGTCAAGGGCATTCTGTTCCTCGCTGCCGCGGGCGTCATCCTGTCCACCGGCGCGCGACTGTTCGAGGAGACGGGCGGGCTCGCACGACGAATGCCGGTAAGCTTTGCTGTCGTGGTGATTGCGCTGATCTCAATGTCCGGCCTGCCGCCGCTGGCCGGTTTCGGGGGCAAGTGGCTGCTCCTGAGCGCGATGATGGATAGGGGATGGTACGGCCTCGCCATCGCCGGTGTGGTGGCCACCTTCATCGGCTTTCTCTACATGTTCCGCTTTGCCTACTCCATCTTTCTCGGCCCCCGGCGTCAGGCGCATGACGCGGCGAGGGAAGCACCGCTGCCGTTGCTGGTTTCGCAACTCGTCCTCGTTGCCGGCATCTGTGGGTTGTCATTCTTCCCGAAACTGGTCATGGAGCCCGTCTCTGCGGCGATCGATCCCTATTTCGCCTCGACGCTGGTCTGGCAGGGCATGTCGCTGGAGATGATCTACGCCTACTGGAACCCAGTTCCTGTGATGGCCGGCAGCGTGGTCGTTGCGCTTTTTCTGCTTGTGGTCTTCCTGCTGATCTACCGATCCAGGCGGCTACGTTCCGGTCCTGCTGGACCGACGCATTTTTATCGTTTCTACCGTGCGGCCTTCGCACCACTGGTAACGCCGCTGGCCAATTTCATCTGGGACAGCGTGTGCGGCATGGTCATCGGAGCGGCGGATGTCACGCGCAGGGTCTACACCGGTAATGGAAAGACCTATGCACTGCATGTGCTTTACTACGTGATTGCGCTCTACCTGCTCGGCACGTTCCATTTCACCATGCGCTGATTTCTTCGTTGCAAGACGGCTGCTGTCGGGAAGCTTTGTTACCTTCAGTGTCCGCCGACCGCCTGCACCATGCCGCCGATGATGTGGGCTGGCAGGAAAATCATCAGCGAGGCGGCACCTTCCATCACGGAGGCGCCGTCCGCCAGCATGGTCTGGCTCGGCGGCGGGCGGTCGTCTCGCAGCAGGCTGCGCATCAGCTCGTCATTGTTGACGACGTCCATCAGCGTCTCCGAACTTGCGAAGACGCTGTGCCGGCCGCCATCGATATCCGAAACATCAATGACGCCGATGTCTTTCTTCTGCAGCATCAGCACATCCGAGCCGCTGCCGACGCGCGGGTGGCCGCCTGCGAGGAACCTTGAGAAACCCAGGGCACGGTCGCGCTGCGAGACGACGATGGTGAATGGGCGCGGGATATCGCCGATATCCTCGACCTGGCTCTGGAAGACGTCGATGTCGATGTCGGGCGCCGCGAGCACCACGCCGCCCAATCGGTTCAGGACGTCGCGATGGCCGTTCATCGCCAGGTCGCGCAAGGCTTCCATGACGACATATGCGCCCATGGAATGACCGACCAATACGATCCGTGTAGCCTTCGTCTGCGCCGCGATCTCAAGCGTTTCGGCTAGGCCTCTTCGCCCGACGAGCGCGCTGTCGCGATCGAAGACGTACAGCGGCAACGCCCCGCCTGAGGGCCAAGCGTAGTGCAGCGAAACGGATTTGATGTTGTAGTCGTAGGTGATCTGGGCGTTGCGGAAGATGCTGTCGGCGAAGTTGTTGTTGTAGCCGTGCACGAAGATGAAGATCTCGCGATTTTCCGGCGCACGCTGTGCCAGCGAGGTGTTCAGCTGCCGGATCAGCTCCCGCCGGTCAGCCAGCGGCTGATAGCTGCGGGCCGAAAAATGCCGGCGTGGGTCAGGGACCCGACCGGTCTTCTCGACACGGCCGCGAACGTGGTTCTGGGGAATTCCGATCTCGAATTTGGCAAAGTTCAGAGTCCTAGAGCGCTGGGCGGAATAGGGCAGCGAGAGGTTGTCGGAGCGCGCTCGCGTCGTTGCGACATAGATCGGGACAAGTGCAGACGGCTGAGCGCCGGTTGCCGAAAACGGCAGCCCGAGAACGGCACGCGGGCCACCGCAACCGGCCAAGGCCAGCACGATGCAAAAGGCGATGCATGTACGCCACAGTATCATCGCATGGCTCGAAACGCTGAAACACTTACCAAGTCCATGAACTGCGACGCCTCCCCAGGACAATCGGCCGGGCCGTTTCTATCTGAAGTTTTATGCCAACTCCGTTGCATTCGGAAGACAATTTCACAGGCCCTGCCAGCCTGAGAGGCTTTTCGCCATGCGGGCTGGCCTATCGACGAAATCTGGACGCCAAGCCAGATTGCAGGATTCCCTGCTGATCACTTCGCGGATTGAAGGGCCCTATAGTCCTAAGGGGCGCAGTATTCAGGGCATGGGATGGTTCGGGTACCGATCGGGAAGCGCAGGGGAGTATCGGCGTTTGGTTCGTGCACGGTGGCGAGCGTGCGGGCGCAGTCGTCGTAGGCGACGGGTGTGGCATCCATGAGATTGTTCTTACAGCTTTTTTGGGCAGCGGGCGCAGGTGACGGATTGTTCGAGGCGGGCCGCATCGCGTGGTCCGTCGTATTGTGTGGCGCGCTTCTCTCTTTTCCTTTCTTTCGGACCTTCCGTCCGGTTTTCAGCGCCGATCAACATCATGCCGCGCGGCCGTGCGCCGGGTAGAACTTCGGGGAAATTGCCATGACCATCGGGTCTTCCGTTTCTAGAGCCGGCGCAGCGTTCGGCGTGTTGGCCGTCATTGTCTCGACTTTGCTTCTTGCCGCCTGCCAACGTGAGGAAGCGGAAGCGGAGCGACCCCCGCGTCCGGTGAAGACGGTTGCCGTGTCGTTCAATCCCGAGGATACATTCGGCTCGCTGGTCGGTGAAATCAGGCCGCGGGTCGAAACGAATTTCAGCTTCCGGCAGGGTGGTGAAATCCGCGAGAGGGATGTCGACGTCGGGCAGATGGTCGAGGTCGGCGCGGTTCTCGCCCGGCTCGACGCGGAAGATGCGCAGGACGCCATGCGCAAGGCCGAAGCCAACCTGTTTTCGGCGCAGGCACAGCAGCAGAATGCGGAGACCGAGCGGGCGCGGCAGCAACAACTCTATCCCCGTACCTCGACGCGGCAGGCCTTCGATGCGGCGATCGCGCAAGCGAGCATGGCGCAGGCCGGGGTCGATGCGGCACAGGCGGGTCTGCGCATTGCCCAGACCAATCTCGACAACCGCGTGCTGAAGGCGAATGCCGGCGGCGTGGTGACCGCGATCGGCGGCGAAGTCGGCCAGGTCGTCGGTGGCGGGCAGATGGTGGTGCGGGTGGCGCAGCTCGGAACACGGGACGCGGTCTTCCAGGTGCCCGAGGCGACGATCCAGACAACCGACGGCAATGCCCGGGTCGACGTGCAATTGCTGAGCAATCCCAATGCAAAGGCAACCGGCACGGTGCGCGAGATTTCGCCAACCGCCGATCCGGTGACGCGCAATTTCACGGTGCGGATCGGGCTGGATAGGGCACCCGACGATTTCCGCTTTGGCAGCGCGGTGCGGGGAACCATCAGGCTTGAGGGCGAACCGGCGGCGCGGTTGCCGATGACGGCGCTGTTCAGCAAGGACAACCAGAATGCAGTCTGGGTGGTGGATGCCGCCAACAAGACGACGAAGCTCGTGCCGGTCGAGGTTCATCGGTTCGATACGGAAGACTTTCTGGTCACCAAGGGGGTCGCCAGCGGCGACAATGTGGTGGTTGCGGGAGTGCAACAGCTCAGGCCCGGCATGACCGTCCGCCTGCTTGAAGGACAAGCGGAATGAACGAGGGCTTCAACCTGTCGTCCTGGGCGATCGAGCGCAAGAGCCTCGTGATCTTCCTTGTGCTTCTCAGCGCGATCGCGGGTGTGCTCGCATACATCAACCTCGGTCGCGACGAGGATCCGGAATTCACCTTCAAGACGATGATCGTCTCGGCGGCGTGGCCGGGGGCGACGATCGAGCAGACGACCGACCAGATAACCGACCGGCTGGAACGGACGCTGGAAGAGGTGCCGAACCTCGACAATCTCCGTAGCCTGACGACTGCAGGACAGACGGTTATCTACGTCACGCTCGATGACGCGACGCCGCCCGGCGACGTCGGTGAATCCTGGTATCAGGCGCGCAAGAAGGTCGGCGACATGGTCGGCACGCTGCCACCGGGCGTGCGCGGCCCTGCGTTCAACGACGATTTCGGCGATACGTTCGGTATCATCTATGGGTTCACCTCCGAAGGGTTCAGCGACCGGGAGGTGCGCGACTGGGCCTATGAGGCACGCACCCGCCTGCTGAAGCTGGACAATATCGGCAAGGTGCAACTGATCGGCACGCAGGACGAGACGATCTATATCGAGTTCTCGACCGAGAAGCTGGCAAGTCTCGGGCTCAGCGCCGCAACGGTGATCAGCACGATCCAGGCGCAAAATGCCGTGCTTCCGGCCGGTCTGATCACATCCGAGCGTGACCGGACGATTTTGCAGGTCTCGGGCAGCCTGGCCGACGAAAAGACCGTTCGCGAACTGAACATCCCCACGGCATCCGGTTTCGTGCGGCTTGGCGATATCGCCAACGTGGTGCGCGGCACCGTCGATCCGCCGCAGCCGCGTTTCCGGGTCAAGGGCAAGCCGGCAATCGGCATCGCGATCTCGATGGCATCGGGCGGCGATATCCTGCAGCTCGGCAGCAACATCGATGCCACGATGCAGAAGCTCGAAGACGACCTGCCGATCGGCATCACCATGACTCATGTGGCGAGCCAGCCCGCCGTGGTGACCACCGCGATCCGCAGTTTCACGACATCGCTCGGGCAAGCCGTGGTCATCGTGCTCGGCGTCAGCTTCCTGGCACTCGGGCTGCGCGCCGGGCTCGCCGTCGCCGTTTCCATTCCGCTGGTTCTGGCGCTGACCTTCCTGTTCATGGATATCACCGGCATAGCGCTGCAACGCGTCTCGCTGGGGGCGCTGATCATCGCGCTGACGCTGATGATCGACGACACCATGGTGACGGTCGAGACCATGATGGCAAAGCTCGAGCAGGGCTATGATCGCGTCAAGGCTGCCTCTCATGCCTATACATCCACTGCCTTTCCGATGCTCGCAGGAACGCTGGTGACCATCGCCGGCTTCATACCGGTCGGATTTGCCAGCAGTTCGTCAGGCGAGTATGCGCGGTCGCTGTTTCTGGTCATCGGCTTCTCGTTGATCGTCTCCTGGCTCGTCGCGGTGCTGCTGACGCCGATCGTCGGCCTTGCAGTTCTCAAATCCGGTACGGCGAGCGGAGCCAAGCCCGACAGCGCGATGATCCGTGGCTTCAAGACGCTTCTCTATGCCTGCATGCGGCTGCGGCTGATCGTCGTGCTCGCGACGATAGGACTGTTCGTCATCGCTCTTCTGGCGTCGTCGGCGATGAACAGGCAGTTCTTCCCGTCGTCCGACCGGCCCGAGTTGATCCTGCAACTGACCTTGCCGCAGAGCGCATCGCAGGCAGCGACCGCGGGCTATGTCAGCAGAGCGGAAGAGGTGCTCGCATCCGACGAGGACGTGGCAGACTGGAGCTTCTACGTCGGCTCCGATCCGGTGCGGTTCTATCTGTCCATGGATCTGCAGGCACCAGCACCGTCAAGAGCCCAGGCGGTGGTGATCGCCAAGAGCGTCGGCGCGCGCGATGCCTTGCAGGCGAGGCTGCAGAAGGCGCTCGACGAGAAGATGCCTGACATCATCATCCGCGTGTCGCCGCTGGAAATGGGCCCGCCCGTCGGGTGGCCCGTGCAATACCGGATCAGCGGGCCGGATATTCCCGGCGTGCGCGATATCGCCTGGCAGGTTTCCGATGTGCTGAGCAGGATACCGGGCGCCGTTGAACCCAATCTCGACTGGAGCGAGCCGATCCGCAAGGTGATCATCAATGTCGACCAGGATCGCGCCCGGCTGGTCGGGCTCAATTCCTCGGCGATCGCGCAGGCGCTGTTTGCCACTGCATCCGGACTGCCGGTGACGCAGGTGAGGGACTCGATCTATCTCGTCAACGTGGTTGCGAGGGCGACCGAGGATCAGCGGGTCGACATCGCCGCGATCCGTTCGCTGCAGATTCCGGTGGGCGCCAATCATACCGTGCCGCTTTCCAGCATCGCCTCGATCGACTACCAGACGACGCAGCCGGTTATCTGGCGGCACCAGGGGTCGACCACCATCACCGTTCAGGCCGATACCGCCAAAGGCGTGATGGCGGCGAGCGTGGTGGAGGCGGCGGCGAGCAAGATCGACGAAATCCGCCAGGCCAATCCGAACTACCAGATCGAGGTCGGCGGGGCTGTAGAGGGTGCGGAGGAGGGGCTGGCCTCGGTCGTGGAGATGCTGCCTGTCATGGCGATCATCATCCTGATCGTCCTGATGTTCCAGCTGCAGAGCGTGCAGCGGCTGTTGCTTGTCATCAGCGTCGTGCCGCTGGGATTGATCGGCGTTGTCCTGATCATGCTTATCACCAATACGCCGGTCGGTTTCATCGCGGTGCTGGGGATGATCGCATTGATCGGGATGATCACCCGCAATTCCGTGGTGCTCATCGATCAGATCGATCAGGCGATGGAGGAGAAGGGGCGCAGCTGGCAGGGTGTGATCGACGTGACAGCGCAGCGGTTGCGGCCGGTGTTTCTCACCGCCGGATCGACCGTGCTCGGCATGCTGCCGATCATCCGCGATCCTTTCTGGTCGCCACTGGCCTTTACCGTCATCGGTGGGCTGGTGGTCGCGGCGGCGCTGACGCTGATCTTTTTACCGGTTCTCTACGTTCTGTGGTTTCGTATTCCGGCAAAGGCGACGTCCGAGGCGGCCGCGGGCCCGGCTGCGCCCGAGCAGCAACCGGTTGCTGCCGGCGGTTGAGGATCGGCGCTCACTCTCCGGCTTGATCTGTCGCCTGGGAACCCGCCTCTTTCAGTCTTGATGCCTGTCGAAAGCAGCAGAAGAAAGAGACGGAATGCATAGCTCCGGGATTCACTGCTAATTTAATCGAACCGCACATGGCTATGATTTGCGCAAGAATTTCAATGGAAAGTCTTGTTCGGGGGAGTAGTCATGTCTGACCTGATAGCAATCGTTTATCCGACTGAGGCCAAGGCCGAGGAAGTGCGCCACAAGCTGTTCGAGTTGCAGAAGCAATATCTGATCAAGCTTGGTGATGCGGTGATCGCGACGAAGACCGATGCCGGGAAGGTCAAGCTGAACCAGCTGGTCAATGCTACGGCCGCCGGTGCCGCTTCCGGCAGCTTCTGGGGGCTTTTGATCGGCGTTCTCTTTCTCAATCCGTTGCTGGGCGTGGTTGCCGGCGCGGCATCCGGCGCGCTCGGCGGGGCGCTTACCGATGTCGGCATCAACGATGCCTTCATGAAGGATCTCGCTGCCAATCTTCAACCCGGCAATGCAGCCCTGTTCGTGCTCGTCCAGGAGATGACGGCGGACAAGGTGTTGAAGGAAATCTCCTCCTATGGCGGCGTCGTTCTCAAGACCTCTCTCGACGAGACCAAGGAACAGGTGCTGCGCGACGCGCTTGAGAAGGCGACAGCGGCTGCCTAGCCGATCTTGGGGCACAGTTATGCCGGCAATCGGGGTGAGGATATTGGCGGGTTGATGGATGTTCGAAGGATAGGCAAGGACGCGGGTAGCGCGCGGATGATCGGCTCGGTGACGACCGGTATCGTCGTTCTGGCGCTGCTTTACGTGGCGCAATCGATCTTCGCGCCGCTGATTTTTTCACTGTTTGTCATTGCCCTGGTATGGCCTTGCCAGGCGCAACTTCAGCGCTGGCTGCCGAAGCTGCTGGCGCTGCTGATCACGCTTGTCATCACCATGATCGCGATCATTGCCATTGGTTCATCGGTGGCATGGGGGTTCGGCAAGCTGGCGCAGTGGCTGTTTCTCAACGCTGATCGTTTCCAGGCAATCTATATCGATTGGTCGAGCTGGCTCGAGGGGCATGGTGTCGCCGTTGCCGGGCCGTTGACGGATCGCTTCGACGTGGCCTGGCTCGTACGCTTCGTCCAAGGAATGGCCGGGCGGCTCAACAGTTTCGCCGGCTTTATGCTGCTGGTGTTCATCTTCATCATGCTGGGCTTGCTCGAGGTCGAGGATTTCAACCGGCGCCTACTCCTGCCCGCCGCCCAGCCCTATGGCCTCAGGATACTCACGGCCAACAGGATCATCGGTGCGAAGCTGCGTCGCTTCATGGTCGTCCGGACGTTTGCCAGCATCCTGACGGGTTGCGTCGTGTGGCTGTTTGCGCTTGCGGCCGGTCTCGAACTCGCTGCGGCATGGGGCGCGATTGCCTTCGCGCTCAACTACATCCCTTTTCTCGGCCCTTTCGTGGCTACGGCCCTGCCGACCCTTTTTGCCATAGCGCAGTTCGATTCCTGGCAAATGGCAGCGATCATCTTCACCAGCCTGAATGTCATTCAGTTCATCATCGGCAGCTATCTCGAGCCGCGGCTGACGGGGACGTCGCTGGCAATCTCGCCGTTTGCGGTGATCTTTGCCGTGTTCTTCTGGAGCTTCATGTGGGGGATTGCAGGCGCGTTCATCGGCGTACCCATGCTGATCGCCTTCATTGTCTACTGCGCGGGTACCGCCTCTGCAAAATGGATCGCCATCCTGCTCTCAAGCGGCGCCGCATTGGAACGAGAGAACTAGCCTGAGCAGGCGATGGAGTGGCAGTTTTTTATATTGCGCATATACTATTCACGCGTCAGTTGAATTTACAGGACTAAAGGGGTAGTTTGTTGTGAGGCATGAGCAACCGGGGGGAGGGCGTGTCAAAAGGAGCGATAGGCCGGACTGCGCTTCCATCCGCGCAGCGTCTGCTCTACGCGGGCTATGCGCCAGGTTTCGCTTTTCCAGCCGATTTTATCAAAGCTCCATTCACGCATCGCCTCGTTGTCTGCTCGCCGGACCGTGACGTCCGAAGCATCTTTGATTTTTCGCATTCGCATTTCAGTCGGCCTTGGGTCGATTTCAGCATCGTAGCGGCAGCCGCAAATTAAGCGGCACTGTGCTGTGTCCGACGAACCGAAGCGAGCGCTTGCTCGGCTGGAGGTAAGATGATGACGGGTGAAGAGGCGATGATACATGCGGAGCTGCTTGAGCGGCGGCTGCGCGACGAGATCGCAGAGCCGCCGCATCTGACGGTGGTCGAGGCGACATCGGTGGCGCCTCAGCCGCAGATGCTCCCCTGTTTCGATTTCACTCCTTGTGGCGAGACACGATCAGAACAGTTCGAGGGCTGGCGCAACAGCTTTGGCGCCATGCTTGAGTTGACCGACACAGCCGATCAGGATGCCACACGTCCGTTTACTGGCCGTCAGACTGTCTGGGATCTCGGCAGCATGATTCTTGCCGAGATCACCACCGATCGTCTGTCTTTCTCCAGCCTTCCCGGGCACGTCAGGCGGGATCCGGTCGATCACTGGACCATGACGCTGCTGACATCAGGTTTCATTCAGACCGAAACGTCACGCACTTCTTTCAGCGCTGGGCCGGGAGAAGTGCAGATTCACTCGTTGGGCCGGGTGTTCGATGGTGACGTCAGGCAAAAGAGCCGCATGCTGATGCTGTTCGTGCCCCGGGACTTTTCGGTGGAGACGGCTGTCACGCTTGGCCAATCCGAGTTCTCGACGCTGTCGACCGGGATGGGTCGCCTGTTTTCCGACTATCTCACCGACGTTTCCAATCGGCTGAAACTGCTGCAACCGGGCGATCTGCCTGGGCTCGCGGCGGCAACACGAGCGATGATTCTCGCCTGCGTTTCGCCATCGCGCGATCATATCGAGGCCGCGGAGGGGCCGATTGCGACAGTGCTTCTCGAGAGGGCAAGGAAGCTGGTGCAGAGCAGGCTTCTCGATCCGAAGCTTGGATCCGAGATGGTGCGCCGCGAGCTTGGTATCTCGCGGACAAGGCTTTACAATCTGTTCGAGCCATTCGGCGGCGTGATGCACTACATCCAGCATCGCCGCCTGCAGAGCGCCTATGCTGCATTAACTGATCCCAGCGACCGGCGGCTGATTTTTCAGATCGCTGAGGAGCGCGGTTTCAGCGACGGTGCCGAATTCAGCCGAGCGTTCAAGCGGGCGTTTGGAGACAGTCCCAGCGATATCAGGAAGCGGGGCGGCGGCGGAATGCCGAGCCGGCACAGTCTCGATGACTGCTCTGCGGAGGAGCGCCTGGGTTTGTTGTTGCGGCGCTTGCAGGGCTAACTGCGGCGCTGAACCCGGCACTTTGTAGCTGTCGGCCGGGAGTTTTCGGCACCGAGCGCCGCGGACGCAGTGAAACTTTCCGGGATATTGCGCCTTTTTGCCGAACTGCTACAGTTCGACCCAATGTGCGATCGACCACATTGATCGCCGATGCTTCTAACCATCCCGGGTGGCAATGAAGACTGTGAATGCGCCGATGGCAAGCTATGGTGTCGAACCGGGAATACGCTTCGCACTGCTGCTCGACGGGCGCGGTGGTTGCAGGCAGATCGACATGGATGGCGTCTGCGCCTGGAAGCCCGGCGATGGCGTCATTTGGCTGCATCTCGAGCGCGACCATCCAGCCGCGGCGACATGGGTCAACCAGCAGGGACACTTCGACAGTTTCGTGGCGGAGGCGCTTCTGGAGGAGGAGACGCGGCCGCGTGTCGAGCCTGTCGATGACGGGCTGCTGATCATCCTGCGCGGGGTCTGCGCCACGGCGCCTGAAGAGGCCGAGGAGGCCGGTCCGGAGATTGATCTGGTGCCGTTGCACCTGTGGGTCGATGGCGACCGCGTCGTGTCCTTGCGCGACAGCGGCCACTATATCACCGCGCTTCGCGATATCCGGGCGGCGCTCGAAAAGGGTAAGGGGCCGCAGCGCAGCGGCGATCTGCTGGCGTTGATCGGCGAAAAGCTGGTGCGCGATCTCGAGCCGGTGCTGGATGCGATGGACGAGGAGGTCGACGAGCTCGACGAGATGATCTTCCACGGAGAGGCCAGCGAGGTGCGCGAGCGTCTGAAGCTGCTCCGCCGCCGCTCGGTGCAGCTCCGGCGTTATCTGGCGCCGCAGCGCGATGCGCTTAACCGGATCGAACACGACGACGCGCCATGGCTGATCGAGAGGGACAAGCTAAGATTGCGTGAAGTGATCGACAAGCTGATGCGCTTCATCGAGTATCTGGATGCCATCCGTGACCGGACCGGCATTCTGCACGACGACTTATCCACCGTGATAAGCGAGCGCATCGCCCGCAACTCGAACCGTCTCGCGGCGCTTGCCGCGCTGTTGTTGCCGCCGAGCGTCGTGGCTGGCCTGTTCGGGATGAATGTCGGCGGCATTCCTGGTGTGAATGACACCTGGGCATTTGTGGTGATCGTCGGCTTCGTCACCGTGATTTCGGTTGGGACGCTTTGGGTATTGCGCCGTATCGGCTGGCTTTAGGGTCTCTCGAAAATCTCGGGCGCAAGGCGATCAAAGCCGCGTGATTTGGATGTGCCATTATTGACAATCGATTTCTCAGGGAAATATCTGATACTACAACGTTGCAGAGTGATGCTTTGGAGGCATCCTCCCGCGTTAGTTGATTGTTAACCCAAGGCTTCAGATCGGCATGATCGATACACGCTTTTCGACCGCGATGCAGATCGTCATCAGCGTAGCAGTCAACGACGAGGCCGGGCTGCGTACGACAAGCCAATCCTTGGCCGAAGGGCTGGATACCAACTCTAGCTTCGTGCGCAAGCTACTGACGCCGCTGTCTGACAGCGGCATTCTCTCGACATCGGCCGGCGGAAAGGGTGGCATCCGACTTGCCCGACCCCGCAACGAGATACTGTTAAGCCAGATCTACGCATCGGTGACTGGCAACAAGAAGCTCTGGGCAACGCGCCACGAGATCCCGCACGAAGGGTTGGTCGGCGAAAACATTGGTGATCTGTCGGAATATCTGTGCGACCGCGCCGAGCAGGCCGTGGTCGACATGCTGGGGTCGGTGACCATCGAAGACAGCGTTGCCGAGCTGCGGCGGCTCGACCATGAGAAGCATGGAACTGCCAGTGACGGACATGATCCGCGTACCAGCCGTTACGCCGCTGAATAGGACATTTTACGAATAGCAAAGGGTGGCCCGGCAGGGAAACCGTTCCACCCTCCGTAAACTGATCGGAGGTCAATCTGATCAGAAACTCAAGCTCGGGCGCCATTCTTCGCTCTCGTCAGGCCATCGAGGCCCAACGCAAGACGAGGAGTGGCGCCCGAGTGTTTATTAGAACGCGCGCTGCAGGCGGAAGAAGCCCGTCGTTACGCCGTCGGCGTTGTCGGCGTCGAGGTAGTTGACGGTTGCCTTGGCGTAGAGGTTGTCTACGATCTGGTAGTCAACAGTTACGCCGTACTTCCAAGCGTCGTTGTTGGTGAAGCCGGTGTTGCCGGTAACGACACCATAGTTGCCATAGTACTGAACGCCGGGGGTGATCTTCAGCTTGTCAGTTGCCTTGATGGCGTATTCAGCTGCGATAGCCCATTCCGACTTCTGGTAGTAGGCGTTCGGATCGGAAGAGTAGATGCCTGCGAGACCGAGAACGCCAGGACCGATTGCAACGGTGCCCATAGCGCGAACAGCGCCGGCTTCATTGTCGGTGTCGTAGCCAGCCGTTACCTGGTACGTGAAGATACCAGCCTTGCCGCCGATGCCAACAGCAACGCCAACGTTGTTGGCATTTTCGCCGGTCGAGTAGAGGCTATCTTCCAGTTCATCAACGCTTACGCCAGCGTAGAAGCCGTCAGCTTCGTACTGGTAACGCAGCGAGTTGTGCAGTGTTACAGCCGAACCGATATCATCGGTTTCGCCCGAGAGACCATCGTCCCACCAGCTGTAGAAAAGACCAGCGCGGATGCCAGCGATGTCGATGTAAGCGGAGTCAAGCTTGGCAACCTGGCTGGAAGCGTTGTCGGCGTTGGTCTGCAGAACGATAACGCCTGTGAGCGGGCCGTATTCGGTGTCGCTCTTAGCCGTGAACTGAACCTGACCACGCGTATAGGAATCCCAGTCAGAGCGGTTTGCTGCGCCAAAGCCAGTTTCGCTACGGTTCGGGCCAGCGCCGGTCTGGAAACGGATGTAACCGCTGACCTTCAGGCAGGTTTCCGTGCCCGGGATGTAGAAGTAGCCGGTGCCATAAGCGTCGCAAACGCGAACGTATTCTACAGCTTCAGGTTCAGCAGCAACGATAGCGTCGGCAGCCTGGGCGCCCGAGACAGCTGCGAGAGCCGCAGCCGAGCTGATGAGCATCATTCTAATAGTCATTGTCGAGTCCAATCTAATATGGATTGGGCACAGGTCATCATTGCCGAAAACGGCCCTACCTACCCCAATTTCAAACAAGCCCTCACGGGAGCGTCGTGTTCCCGTGGCGCCAAATTACATTTTGGTTAGAATGTATCAATTACAGATACAGTCATATTTCGTTATATTTGCGATGCAAAATCGGGGTGTTGCAAAAAGGAAACTATGTGGTTTCCGGCAATGCTACCAAGGCGAGTGCATTGGGTGAAAATACAGCGTTCTCAATGATATAAGATGAATTACTTATATAAAAATTACAATGCTGCACTGCACCATTCAGGAATATGCTTGGCTTAAAAATCGGTCAGGACGTCATACGCGCGTCGGTCTGCTGCCAACCTGAAAGGCGGCGAATGATCGGGTCTGTACCGTTTTTCACTACGCCGAGACCCGTCGTTGCCAAGCGTTCCAGAAGTTTGCTCATGGCGCCACTGAACAGGCGGCTGGCTTCATTTGCTTCATTGCTCGCAAGTGTCGTCGAGCCGATGATTCGCACACTGCGGCTCGTGACGATCTGATCCGCTTTCGTCATCGAACAGTTGCCGATGGCAAGGTCGATGATGACGGTTTCGGGAGCGAGCATCGCAATGGTGCTTTCATCGATCAGAACGGGTGCCGCTTCGCCGCGCTCGCTAACGCTCGCGACGATGAGCTGCATTTGGGCCAGGTGCGATGCCAGCTGCATGAGAGACGCTATGTTCGCAGCGTGAGACGGCGCTGCCGAAGAGCGAATCAAAGCTGGATCGATCGCGATGAATTTTGCGCCGAGCGCTTCGATTTTCTGTCTGTCTTCTTCGCCAAAACCAAAGCCATAGGTCAGAGCGCCGAGGCGCCGGGCGGTGGCGATCGCCTGAAGCGCTGCCACATCGGCACCCAGCGCAGCCATCCTGATCGGCTTGACGAAGCTGCCGTCCAGCATGAGCATCGGGTGGCCGATGCCGAGCTGGCGTGCTCCTTCCAACACAGCGACATGGCCGGATATGGTCGCCTGGGTCGTGAATGCATCCATGCTGCCGGCATCCGCGACGCCTTCGAGATCGGCAAGGTCGAGCTCCAGTGCGCCGGCTTTGATCTCTTTGGAGACGTGCGATTCGCTGTTCGATCCGAGAAAGAGAAAGGCGGCGGCTTTCGCGGCCGACAGATCGTGGCTTGGCCTGCGGACGCTGACGATCAGATCGCAGGCTGCAGACATGCTTTCCACGCCGGCTGGATTGCCGCCGGCCGCGATATAGGCCTCGTCGTCGTGTCCTGCCGATATGCCGCAGCCGCGCTCGAAGCTGATTGCCATGCCGCGTGTGAGTCGGCTGACGTCCGACGGCGTCAGGGCAACACGGCGCTCGCCGGGAAAGGTTTCCCGAAGCAATCCGATATGGACGGGAGGCAGGTGGGGCATTCATCGCTCGTCAGAGAAGATTCGATAGCGCGGGGCAGTAGGCGTCTGTCTCATAGTTTTATGACAATCCTGTAACCTTTCGCAGCCAATGGGGACATATTTTTCGCATATACAACCTTGGGTGATATTTCTGTTTGAATGCCGCCCCATGCTCTGCAATGGTAGGAGGCGCTGGAATCGACGGATGGCGAGATCCGGTTTTGCGTCGGCGCATTTGGATGTAAAGATCACCCTCGAAGCGCTTTGCTGCTGGAGGCATTTGTGAATTTCTATTCGGTGTATGATCAGGGATTTGTCCGTGTAGCGGCTTGCACGCCGATCTGCGAGATCGGCGATCCCGATTTCAATTCGAAGGCGACGCTCGACATGGCCCGGGAAGGCCACGCTAAAGGCGTCGGCCTGATGGTGTTTCCCGAGCTCGGTATTTCCGGCTACTCCATCGACGATCTCCTGGGTCAGGACGTGCTGCTGCAGGCGGTGGATGCGGCGATCGCCGAGATCGTGGCGGCGAGCCGCGCGTTGAAGCCGGTTCTGGTGGTCGGCGCGCCGTTGCAGAGCCACGGTCGTCTCTATAATTGCGCCATCGTCATTCATGCCGGCCGGATTCTTGGCGTGGTGCCGAAAATGTATCCGCCGAACTATCGCGAGTTTTACGAAAGACGCTGGTTTGCGCCGGGTCGCGATGTGCGGGGGCGCACGATCCGTGTCGGCGGGGAGACCGTGCCGTTCGGGCATGACCTGCTGTTTGCCGCCGACGACCACACGGATTTCGTCATTCATGTGGAAATCTGCGAGGATGTCTGGGTTGCTGCGCCGCCGAGCACGTATGGCGCTCTTGCTGGTGCGCTGGTGCTGGTGAACCTGTCGGCAAGCAATGTCACCGTCGGCAAGGCCGAGACGCGCAAGATGCTGTGCGCGTCGCAATCGTCGCGGTGCATGGCGGCCTATGTCTATTCGGCGGCCGGGCCGGGCGAATCGACCACCGATCTCGCCTGGGACGGCCAGGCCTGCATCTACGAACTCGGCGAGATGCTCACCGAATCGGAGCGTTTCCCGACGGCGTCGCAAATGTGCGTCGCCGACGTCGATCTGGAGCGGCTGCGGCTTGAGCGACTGCGCACTGGCACCTTCAACGAAGCGGCGGCGGTCAACCTGACGCCCGACCGGGAATTCCGCCGCGTCGGCTTCCAGTTCGAGGCGCCCGAGGGTGATATCGGCCTGGAGCGTGTGGTCGGCCGCTTCCCGTTCGTGCCCGCCGATGCCAGCCGGCTCGATCAGGATTGCTACGAGACTTTCAACATTCAGGTGCAGGGGCTGATGAAGCGCCTCCGCTCGACCGGTATCAAGCGGCTGTGCCTCGGCATTTCTGGCGGCCTCGATTCGACCCACGCATTGCTGGTAGCGGCGCGCGCCTACGACAAGCTCGGCTGGCCGCGCTCGGATATCCTGTGCTTCACGATGCCGGGCTTCGCGACCGGCGACGAGACGAAGTCGAATGCGTGGGCGCTGATGCGCAGCATCGGAGTGACGGCCGAGGAGATCGATATCAAGCCGTTGGCGCTGCAGCTGCTTCGCGACCTGAAGCATCCGTTTGCCGGCGGGGAGCCTATCTACGACACCACGTTCGAGAATGTTCAGGCCGGCCTGCGCACGGACTTCCTGTTCCGCGCCGCCAACCAGCGCAACGCACTGGTGCTCGGCACCGGTGATCTCTCGGAGATAGGCCTCGGCTGGTCGACCTACGGCGTTGGCGACCAGATGAGCCATTACAATGTCAACGCATCGGTGCCGAAGACGCTGATTCAGCATCTGATCCGTTGGGTGATCCGCACCGGCGATTTCGATGCGGATGCCAAGGCGACGATGGAGCGCATCCTCGGCACGCTGATCTCGCCCGAACTGGTGCCTGCCGATGAAAACGGCGTGATGCAGAGCACGGAAGACAAGATCGGCCCCTACGATCTGCACGACTTCGCGCTCTTCTATACGACCCGCTTCGGGCTGCGTCCCTCGAAGGTGGCATTCCTTGCCTATAGCGCGTGGCGGGATGCCGGGGCGGGGGTCTGGCCGCCGCATTTTCCGGAGGACAAGCGCCGCAGCTTCGATCTGCCCACCATCAGGAAATGGATGGAGGTGTTCCTGTTCCGCTTCTTCACGATCAGCCAGTTCAAGCGCTCGGCCTCGCCGAACGGGCCGAAGGTGACCTCGGGTGGGTCGCTTTCGCCGCGCGGCGACTGGCGCGCGCCATCCGATGGCAATGCGCGAATCTGGATCAAGGAACTGAAGGCCAACGTACCCGATAGCGAGAGCTGACGGTATCGACGGTTGTATCCTTGTCGAATGCGTTGGAAAGCACAGATAGTCAGGAATGGCTCCAGGAGATGACCGGAAATGGGATGCGACCGTTCCGAGGAACTGAAACGTTACGAGGCCAGACGTGAGACGCCACATCGATGGATGATCGTCGACACGCTGACCTCTCTTCCGGCTGCAAGTAACGGCCGGGACTTTACGGGGCTCAGCATGCAGGACGCCCGCGATATTACCGACGAACTGAACAGAAGCATCGCGCAGGGGCGTGATCCGCTGATCTGATGCGCAGACAGTTCGTCGATGGACACCGGCGCTGGAGTATCGAGATGAAGGGCAACGGCCTGGACAATCGGACGGCGGGCGGGAAGCCCAGTAACGAGGATGCCGAAGAGCAGATGCTCAGCGAGGGGCGGCGGCTGTCTGTGTGGGCGCTGATCGGAGCCGCGGCGTTTGTCATTGCGATGATCGCCTTGGCGGTCGTCGTATTCTCAAGCGGCGGCCCGAACCCAGGGGCTTCCGACGCAGCAGGCGTTTCCAGCTCCAGTGGCAGCTGAGACCGTTCTCTAACTACTGGTTTGAAGATGTCGCAACAGCGCCATTTCCTGTCGGTTTCAACCCGGATTTGTTGCGATTTTACATCGCTGGCGGAGTCATGCGTTTCAACCGCACCGGGAGAGCGACACTAACTATATAAATAATTAGGATTCGTTGTGTGTTCATTGTTTTGGCGCTATTCCGTCCACGGAGATAAAATGTGAGGAGCTGCTTAGCAACCGCCAATGCTGACAAAAAAAGGAAAATACGGCCTGAAAGCACTGGTCGATCTGGCTCGGCTTGCTCCGGGTGAAACAGCCTTCATCAATGATGTTGCCGCGCGCAACAACATTCCGAAGAAGTTTCTCGATACCATTCTGCTGGAACTGCGCAATGTCGGTATCCTGCGGTCCAAGAAGGGGCCGGGCGGTGGATACTCGCTCTCGCGACCCGCGTCCGAAATCCGCATCGGCCATGTGATCCGTACGCTCGATGGTCCGCTGGCGCCGATCCGCTGTGCGAGCCGCACGGCATTCGAAGCTTGCGACGACTGTTCTGATCCCGAGACCTGTCAGGTCAGGCGTTCCATGACCGAGGTCCGGGACGCCATAGCGGATATCCTCGACAACATGACACTGGAGCAGTTCGTGGCATCTGGCAACAAGCTCGGTGTCGACGACGACATGCCGTTGTCGGTCGCCTGACCGGCGCGGCGTTGTGCGGTGTTGTCACGTTGGCGGCGTGCTGACCTTCGTTGAAGGCCGGGATTGCCTGATCTCCGCCCTCATGTGCCAAAGCAGATCAAATCTGATCGCGACATTAACATAGCCAGCCGTTGGGTATCCGACGGGTCTGGCCGCATGCGCACGGCTGTGCGAAGATACCGCGTGTCTTTTTTGAAATGTGAATGATATCGAGATGTTATTGCCCGCTTGGGCGGTGCCCGTAAGCGGGACATTCTGGACCCGACCTGAAGCAGCGTCTAGGCAGCCTAAATGATATTCAGCATGAGGTTACATCATGGCGTCGAACGCCCGCACGCGGCTTGAAATCGAAACCGGCCACATGCCGATCTATGCGATCGGTGACATTCACGGCAGGCTCGACCTGCTGAAGCAGGTGGAGGAGGCGATCGTTGCGGACGCATCCGGGATATCGGGCCGCAAGCTGATCATCACGCTCGGCGACTATATCGACCGCGGCCCATCCTCAGCGCAGGTCATCTCACATCTGATGGCGCCGCCGCCCGAGGATTTCGACCGGATCAGCCTCACCGGAAATCACGAGATCATGATGCTCGATTACATCGACGGGCGATTGTCTTTCGACGGCTGGATGCAGGCCGGAGCGGATGCGCTGCTGCGTTCCTACGGTCTCGATACGGCGCAGTTGCCGCTGGTCTTCCCGTCGCGGAGCAAGCTAGACGCCTTTATCCGGCAGTCGTTGCCCAAGTCGCATATCGACTTCATGCGCTCGCTTCCCATCATGGTCGATACCCCGAACACGCTGTTCGTTCACGCCGGCATCGATCCGCTGCGGTCGATCGCAAACCAGGACGACGAGGATCTGGTGTTCATTCGCCATCGCTTCATCGAGAGCCAGGTGCCGTTGCCGAAGCTGATCGTCCACGGCCATACGCCCGTCGAGCAGCCCGATGTTCAGCCGACACGGCTCAACCTCGACACCGGCGCCTTCCGCAGCAACAGGTTGACTGTTGCGCGGTTGTGGCAGGGGCAGGTGCACCTGTTTTCGACCTGATCAGGCGTCGGCTTTCGCCGGCGCCTTCGCCTTCGGGGATTCTTCGACGTAGTAGCTCGCATATTTGTTGCGATAGCGTTCCGTGGCGCCGAAGCTGGTGAACTTGCCGAGCTCGGTCATATCCGTCTTGTTGAGGATGACGCCGAGGGTCTTCGACTTGATCTGCGGGTCGGCGTTCAGAATGTCGCGCACGACATTGGTCGGCGTCGCACCCCATTCGGTGACGAAGAGGAAGCCGTCGACCTGTGGCGCGAAGGCCTTGGCGTCGATGACGGGTCCGAGCGGGGCAAGGTCGACGATGATGTAGTCGAACATCTTGCGAGCATTTTCCATCAGATTGAACATGCCCTGCGAGGCCAGCAGTTCGCTGGTGTGCATCAGATTGTCGTTCGACAACACTGGCAGGATGGCGAGCTTGGTTGTCGGGTCCACCTTCACGGCACTCGCCCACGGCACTTCGCCGAGAACGGCTTCCACGAGACCATACTGCGGAGGTGTCCTCAGCATGCGGGTCAGGCCCGGATTGCGAAGGTCGGCGTCGATCAGCAGGGTGCGCTTGCCACTTGAGGCGAGCAGGGCGGCGAAGTTGGCGGCAGTGGTCGACTTGCCTTCGCCTGGCATCGCTGAGACGACGCCGATGACGCGGTCGGTCCTGCCGAGGAACATGACGTCGCTGGCGAGCTTGGCGTTGCGCAGCGTCTCCGCGAACACTGAACGTGGCGCTTCGAGTACGACGCGCATGATGCGCTCGAAGGTGGCGCCGTCGTCGGCGACGGGCTCATCCGGTTGCGCGGGCGGCTGGCTTGGATTGCGGAAGATCTTTCTCTCACGCGGCGGTTTGCCGACCAACGGCAGGTAGCCGAGGAACTTGAGGCCGAGGATGGTGCGGACATCGTTCTCGACGCGGAAGAAGCGTTCGCGGAATTCCTGGAACACCGTCAGCGCACCGCCGGCCATCAGGCCAAGCACGATGGCGAGACCAAGCGTCATCGTCTTCTTCGGGCTGGACGGTGAAACGGGAACGCCGGCTTCGGAGATCACGCGGGCTTTGGCGATCGGGAACGACTGCTGCTGCGAGGCTTCCTCGAACTTGCCGAGATAGGACTCATAGAGCGTCTTCAGCGCTGCGGCGCGCTGTTCCAGATCGTTCAACTGCACCAGCGACTTGTCGGATTCCGAGTTCTTGCCGGTCAGGTGATCGATGTTCTGACGCAGCGACGCCTCGCGGGAGCGGGCGACTTCGAACTCGTTGCGATAGCTAGACGTCAGCTGCTGCAGTTCACGGTAGATCTGCTTGGTGAGATCCTGCTGCTCGGAACGCAAGGCGACGGCCTGAGGGTGGTCGACGCCGAAATTGGTAGAGACTTCCTGCTCGCGCTTGCTGACTGCGTTGTAGCGGGTGCGCAATTCCTCGATGACGCTGTTGTTGGTCTGGCCGGAGGAGATCGTGGCGTTCTTGACGGCGCTGTCCGGACCAAGATCGGTGATCGATTTGAACTGATTGTAACGGGCTTCCGCGCTGGCGGTATCGGCCTGCGCGACGATCATCTGCTTGGTGAGGTCGGCGAGCTGCTGTTCCGACATCAGTTCGCCGTTGGCAGAGGTAAGGCCATTCTTCGCCTTGAAGGTGGCGACTTCGAGGGCTGCCTGCTGCGAGCGTTCGCGCAGATCGGTCAACCGCTGCTGCAGCCAGACGGAGGCGCTCTCGGTCGCGTCGAAGTTGGCGTTCAGCTGGTCACTGAGATAGGCGGTGGCGTAGGCCTTGGTGATGCGTGCGGCGAGCAGCTTGTCGGTCGAACGGAAAGAAACGGCAAGGACCGCGCTGCGATTGACCCGCGAGACGGTGAGCGCATCCTGCAGCAGAGCGGCTGCCGTCTGGCGGCGGCCGGCGCGGGCCTGCTCCTCGGATACCGGTGGCTTGCCCGGGAGGAGGGCGCTGGCCAGCAGCTTGACGCCCGACTTGACGAGCGCAATCGGCGAGCTCGGCGGATCGAGGATGGTGCTGTTGTCCTGGAGATTTTCCGCATCGACGACGCGCAGTGCCAGCTGGTTCGACTTCAGGATTTCGACGGCGCTGGCGATCTGCATGTCGACCTGCTGCGAGTTGGCAACCGGTGGCGCGTCCTCGGCGTACTTGGTCATGGTGTCGTCGAGCAGTATCTGCGTCATCGACGTGTACTGCGCCGTTGAAAACAGCAGATAGACCAAGGCAAGCGTGACGGTGACCCCGACGCAAAGGGCGATCGAGCCGATGCGGCGCATTAGGATGGCGAGCAGGCGATCGATGTCGATGAAGCTATCGGAATCGTCGGGCGCTTTGGGCAGGGTACTGTGCAAGGTGAGGTTCCGTTGGTTCATGGCTCTATCCTTTGCGGGAACGGGTCGCGCCATCGATGGCTGTGAGGTCGGCCTGCGGGCCAATCAGTTTGCGGAGCGGCGCGACGGCGCGGCTGACCCGAGCGGCGATGGGCATGCTCAAATGGCCCACTGCCGATGGGTTGCCCCAGGCTGTTCTGATCGCTCCGAGGATCGACCGGTCCTTGATATTCTGGACGAGAACGAGGAAGGCTCTTCCTCGACGAAGGCTTTTTGCCCGAAATTCCTGGGCGTCTGCGGCCTCCGCCTCCAGCGTGATTTGGCGAAGGAAGGTCTTATCCCCTTCGATCATGGCGTCGATGTGGTGAAGCGACAGTACGCGCGAGATCGACCCTTCGCGGATATGGTAGTCATAGCCGGCCGCGGGTTCGATGACGCAGCGCCCGCCTAGCGCCATGGCGCTGGCCAGGAAGATGTAATCCTCGCCGATCTTCAGGTTTTCGTTGAAACGAAGGGCATGGCTTTCGATAAAGGCGCGCTGAAAGATCGGCTTGAGATAACCGAAATTATGGGTGGTTTGAAAAAGGGCATTGGAGCGGATAAAGGCGGACAATGTGAGCGTCGGTGTCTGCGCAAGCGTGCTTTCCGCGAACATCGTTTCAGCAGGCGTTCCGTCTGCTCTGACAACGCGCAGATTATCGACGGCAATCTCGGCGCCTGCCTTTTCCGCGCGCTCGATCATCCGCCGCAGCCGGTTCGGCTCGACGACGTCGTCGGAATCGAGCACGGCAAGCCAGCGGCCGGTCGCAGCTGAGATCGCGGCGTTTCTTGCGGCGGAAGGACCACCATTGCGGGGAAGCGTAATCAGGCGAACGTTGCGGTCGGCATAGCCTTCGGCAATCGCCCTCGTGTCGTCGGTCGAGCAGTCATCGGCGACGATCACTTCGAGCGAAACGCCTTGCTGGGCGAGCGCACTGTCGATCGCCTTGGAAAGCGTCGCTGCCGCGTTGTAGGCGGCAATAATGAAGCTGACGTCGGGCATGGTTTGCTTCATGCGGCCTCCGCCGTTCCGTACTGACGGATCTCGCGAACGCCAAGCAGGCCGCTGACGACGCCCGAATGCATGACGCCGCGAAGGGCATAACGGTAGCGCGGTACGGCCGAGAAGATGCAGCCGAGCGCTGCCGCATAGCAGAAGCCGGCCTTGGCGGTGGCAAGGCCGATCTGCTTCAGCCTGCCAAGGCCGGAGCCGGTTTCCTGGATCAGCCTGCCGTGGGTCTGGCCGAAACGGAAGCGACGCTTGGCAAGCCAGCCGAGATCCGCGCGGTTTTCGGTGACCGGCTCGTAGACGTAGGCGTTCTCGGCAAAAGCGATCTTGCCGCCGGCGGCATGCATGTGGCTAAAGAATTCGGTGTCCTCCCCGCCGGTGTGGCCGAGGGCAAGGTTGAAGCGTCGGCCTGCGACATGCGGGGAGGCGAGGCGCAGCAGGACGTTGCAGGTGTAGCCGGTGCGGATTTCGCCGCCGACCCATACGGGGAGCGTCGAGTGGAAGTCGCCCACGCGCATCCACTGCGGCGCTGTGTCGGCATAAACGCTGCGGACCGGGCCGAGGACAGCGTCGGCCTTGGTCGTATTTGCCGTGGCGAGCAGCTCCACCAGCCAATCCTCGCTGGCGTCCTCGTCGTCATCGATGAAGGCGAGGAAATCACCGGTCGCGTTGTCGAGGCAAGCATTGCGGGCGATCGAGATGTTTGAGGCCGGGCAATGTACATAGGCGATCGCGTGAGCGATGCGCGGGCGCAGCGCCTCGACGCGGGCGCTGGCGCTCGGCGTCTTGTCATTGTCGGCAACGATGATGCGCAGGCTGGTTCCCGCCGGCACTTCAAGCATGGCGAGCGACAGCAGTGCCTCGTCAAGCGACGGACGGCGATAGGTGCAGATGCCGATGTCTATCCGCACGAGAGGTGTCGGGCTCGATGATTGCTGGCTCATGAGGCCACCTTTCTGCCGCGGAAGCTCAGGAGCTCCATCCAGAACCCGGCGGACCAGGCGAAATGCATGACCATGGCCGACACTGCCGCCAGTGGTCCATAGGGATTGCGCTGACCGATCGCCATCCAGAAGCCATAGCCGACGCAAGCGATGGCCCAGAGGGTGAACGGGATCACCGCTGCCCAGCTGACCACGGCAAGGAAGGCGCCGATGAAGACGGGGACGACCAGAAGCGGCAGCATCTGGCGGACATTCGGCATGCTGCCATGCTTCAGGATGTTCTTGGCGCGGCCGCGGCCGTAGCCGAGATACTGCCGGAAAAGGGTGCTGACGCTGGAGCGCGGATAGTAGACCATGCGGGTCTTGTCGGTCATCCAGATGCCGAAGCCCGATTTCTTCAGGCGGTAGTCGAGCTCCGCATCCTCGTTGTGGCTGAATGTTTCGTCATAGCCGCCGACCGCTTCGAAGGCGGCGATGCGCATCAGGGCGTGGTGGCCGTGATTGGTCCAGTGGCCCTTGGCGCCTTCGCGGTGCTTGGAGCCGCCATTGCCGAGCTTGGAGTTTTGCGCGACGGCAGTGGCTTTCTGAAACATGCCGAAACCGACCGTCTCCATGGCGACGACCACGGAGTCCGCCTGGGTCTCGACGGCTTCTTCGACGAGGCGGCGGCAGTAGTCGGCGGGATAATCACCGTGGGCATCGATGCGGATGAGATAGTCGTAGTCGCGGCCGAAGGTGGCGACGGCGAGGTTGGTGGCGGCACTCTGCAGGCGGCGCGGATTGTCGAGCAGGACGATGCGCGGATCGGTCATGCTGATGCGGGCGACGATTTCGCGGGTCGCATCCTTGCTGCCGCCGTCGGCAACGACGATCTTGGCGTTCATGTGATCGAGTTCCCGGCTCAGTTTCCCGAGCAGCGCCTCGATGTGCTTTTCCTCGTTCAGGCAAGGGATGATGATGAGACTGGAGACGCTGGCACAGACATCAGACTTCATGGTTGTCCACCCTTCTTGAGATACGGTTTCGGGAACGATCGCAGCAGCTTCGCCCCTCTCGGCGAATGCTGGTGCGAGGCGGGAAAGGTTTGCGACCAGCGCCTGGCAGTCGCTGCGGTCGGCGAGCCAGGTCTTGCGGTCGGTTTCGGCAACGGCTTGGCTGAGCACCTGGTAGCGTTCGCCGGTCATGGTTTCGAACAGCGCCTGCAGGCCGGCAGCGCTGGCTTCGCGGATGCCGAGGCCGATGGCCTTGTCGCCGAGGAAGCGAGCCGTCTGGGTGCCCTCGAGCGCGATCGGCACGGTGCCGTAAAGGCAACCTTCGTATAGCCGGTTCGGGAGAAGCCAGCTTGAATTGAGACCTTCTTCGAAGAAATCGATCGCCCAGGAAAAGTGGACGTCGTCGTAGATGGCCTGAAGATCCTCGGGATTGCGATAGGGGCCGGCGAAGGTCAGATAGGGTTCGTCACGGACGAAACCGTCGAAATCCTCGAATTCGGAATAGGCCGGGCGACCGCGCAGAACGATCTCGACGCGGCCTTCCATGCTGCGGGAGAAGTCGGCAAGCAACTTCAGCGATTTGCGGCAGCGCAAGGCGCCGAACCAGCCGATTTTCCAGGGCTGGCCGGGCTGCTTCAATGGCCGGGCGATTGGCTGCTGAAGGGCTGTATCGTCGAACGAGATTACCTTGTTCTCGACCAGCAGCGTTCCGGCCGTCATGCCGGAGCGCGCCGCGAAATGATGTTCGATAAACGCCGGCGAGCTGGTCATGATCAGCCGGGCGTTTCGGCCGAAATGGGCTTCGGCGCCACGCATCGCCTTGCCGAGCAGATCGTCGCGCGACAGCAGACGATGGATATCCAGGCATTCGTAGACAACGGGAACGTCACCGCCGAACAGCGCATTGGCGCGGTCGGCGACGGCGAGCGCTTCCAGATTGCGGCCGATGATGACGTCGGGCTTGCCGACGCCCTTCAGCAGGCTTTTCAGCCCGGTCACCGCCTTGGCCACAGCGCCCATGCGCTGCGCGAACTTCGCATCCGCCGTGCGGCCAAGCTCGATCGGCGTCAATCCATGCACCTCGGCCAAGCGGTTCTCGCCGCGGCGAAAGCCGGCAAGCGTCACCTCGGCACCGCCCTCATGCAGCATCAGAACACGCCGGCGGACGGCGGGATCTGCGAGATCGTGCACGAGATAGAGGACTTTGAGCATGGAATTCCTTTTCGGTTGCTGCGCGCCTGTGGCGTCGCTCAGTTCAGCGGCGTGCATGCGATCGATTCAGGGAACTGGCATTTGTCGCCTGGGGCGGTATAGGCAAAGCGCTCGACTTCCAGCGACGTCGGCTGGGTGTATGCAAACTTGCCCATCCAGCCGCTCAACGTGTCGGAGCCCCAAAGGCTGAAGAAGATCTTCTGCTGGCTGGTTGGAATCTTCGACGGATCGGTGACGTCCTGAACCAGCTTGCCGTTCAGGTAATAGCGCAAGCGGCCCGGTTCCCAGACGAAGGCGTAGTCGTTGAAGCCCTGATCGGCATCGCCGGCGACGGGCACGAGCTTCTCGTTGCCGCCCTTGGCCTTGATGTACTGGTTGATCTGGACCTGCCCGGCATTCTTGCCGAGGACCTCGAAGTCGATCTCGTCATGCGGCTGCTTGTCGGTCGGGCCGATATAGGTGAAGAAGGCCGAGTTCAGGCCGGAACCGGTGGCAGCCTTCATGCGCGCCTCATAGGTGCCGAAGCCGAAGCGCTTCTTGGTCTGGATTTCGCCGCAGAGGTAGCTGCGGTCCTTCAACTGGCCTTCGGCGAACGACAGCTTCAGGGCGCCGCCATCTACCTTCACCTGGTTCTTGGACCAGGTGCAATTCTGATGAGCGCCGTTGTTCCAGCCGTCCGAGACATACCAGACGCTACGATCGAGCTTGTCGAAGTTCTCAATGAAGGAGGTTCCGCCGGCTTGCTGGGCGTATAGGGGCGAAGCGCCGAGCATGATTGTGCCGAAGAGGCCGAGTGTCCGGCAGGCAGTCTGGCAAAGTTTTCGCGCATGGGCGATTTTGATCGTCATGTGGTTTCACCTTTGCTGTGGGATGAGTTTGGATGAGATGTTGCCGGCCGATGCCGTCTTTTCAGAGGGCTTCTTCGTGCGCCCGCCGGTCAGAACAGCGTAAAGGCGCGGCGCAATCTTGCGGCACAGGCTGTTCGTGGCCACCAGAATGGGGAACAAGACCGCGAGGGATAGGATGAAAAAGATCGGGTAGAAGCTGACGCCCGCTTTACCCCAGACGATCCACATGAGGATCAGCAGCGGGTAATGGCCGCAGAAAATCCAGAAGCTCAGGCTGCCGGTCTTCGACAGGCGCTGGCCGATCTGCGTTTCGATCAGCGGTGCCGACAGCAGCCAGAAGCCCAGCGCACCTGCGATCGCCAGCGTGTTGCGCAGGAACTGAACCCAATCCGGCAGGCTCGGCCCTGTCATGTAGATGACGGTCGCCAGCGCCGCACAGCTACCCAGGAGCAGCACTGCGCCCAATGAGGCGAACCGATCCAAGGCTTTCAGATCGACCTTGTTGAGGCCGATATAGATGCCCAGGCTGAAGCTGAAGAGGATGGAGCGTTTCAGCACGATGTAGAGCGACGCCTCGGGTACGACAGCGATCACCAGCAATATCGTCAGCGTCAACAGCGGCATCCGCCGTATCAGCCAGGCGAGCAGCGGCGACAGCAAGATGCAGACAAACAGGTCGCGCAGGAAATAGAGCGGGACATTCACGGGAAAGTCTTCGACGGCAAAGAGTTGCGTCATCAGTTCGCGCGCGGTCGCCTGCCAGGGGCTTGGGACATATCCGTCGCCGAGACCGAGGCCGAGAGCCAGCAGGATCGCCAGAAAGAACACGCCGTTCCACAACAGAAACGGCAACAATACGGTCTGGGATTTGGTCCGGATGGTCCTAAGGTAGCTGAAATTCTCCAGCCCGCCGCGAAACAGCAGGTAGCCGGAGATCGCACTCAGACACGGTACGCCCACTCTGAACAGCGCTTCGGCGAGGAATACCCTCAGCCAGTCGAAGGCGCCGTAGGTTCCGATGAAAGGGCTGCTTTGGTCGCCGAATGGTATGTGTACGAAGACGATGCCCGAGATGAGCACGATCCGCATCAGATTGATCCGTGAGGACACTTTGGTATCAACATTCACGTTGTCGGTCACTCCTTTCGGGTCGCAGCTCCTCCTCTGCAACTATTACAATCAGAGCAGACTTCAGCCCGCAGCGATGGAAGGTAGGGCGAATTCACGGGAGAAAATATGGCAGTGCAGCAAAAGTGATCGGCTGGCCGGTTTCGTGACAGTTGCTACTTGCCGTAATGCAGCGGAAAAAATACGCGGCTGGAGTGTTGCCTTTCGGCTCAGAAGTCAGCGTGGCCAGTGCATTCAAGAAAATGATTATATTCACGCGTTTAGCGTAGAAAGACGTGGTGCGGCGCACGAAAATTTTTATCAATTACGAGCAAATGTTACAGCGAGGGCCGCCGGCCGCGTATTGGTTTATGGTCGGAATACGGCGAATTGCTCAGGAATGAAACGTTTTAGCGTGAGCTCGTACCGTTCGGCCAGAATGCCGCCTTTGACAAATTTTGGCCGAAATGCCCCTGATGCTTGTAGGGTACAGCAGCTTGCCATCAACACTTGGCCGGTAGGTGTGCGAACCGAAGCACCAATTCGAACCCCTCAAGGACAGAGTATGGCGACCTTTTCAATCATTATCCCGTTCTATCAGCGGGATGACGGTATACTCAGACGGGCGCTGGCGTCGGTCTTTTCGCAGAGCTTCCAGGATTTCGAGGTCATCGTCGTTGATGACCAGTCGCCTCATGTGCCTGCGAGCGAACTCGCGCCGCTTCCGCCCGAGCAGCGGGCGCGAATCACCGTCGTCAGTCAGTCGAACGCCGGTCCTGGCGGCGCTCGCAACAGGGGGCTTGATCATGTTCCTGCTGAAACGCGATACGTTGCGTTTCTCGATTCCGATGATTTCTGGACGGAGGATCACCTGCGCAACGCGCTGAGCGCGATGGATACGCTTGGTGGCGATTGCTATTGGGCGTCGATCGAGGGCGGGCAGGAGTTCGATTATCACTTCGGTATCGCCGCGCTCGAAAAAATCGATGGCGCGCGGCGTCTGATGGAAACGCCCCACATTCTCGGCGTGCCGGATATTGCCGGTGTGATGATCAACGACTGGGCGTTCCTGCACATGTCGTGCATGGTGATCGGCCGCCCGCTGATCGACAAGGTGCGCTTCGACGCCGCGCTGCGACTGGCGGCGGAAGATGTTCTTTTCTTCTGCGATTGCATGCTTGCAGCGAAGCAGGTTCTGCTTTGTGCCGATGCCGGAGCGTTGCGCGGCGAGGGGATCAACATCTTCCACGGTGTTGACAACACCTCGCCGGAATATCTCAAGCAGCAGTTCATTACCTGGATGGCGCTTGACAGGCTGGAGAGCCGCTTCGCGTCAAGACCACGTGAAATCGCGACCATCAGGGAGTACAAGAGCCGGGCACGCAAGCAGGCTCTGTGGGGACAAGTCGGGGGCCTCAAGCGGCGGCAGTGGCCCGATTTCGGATTGCTTGCCCGTTGGCTGGTTCAGGATCCCCGCCTCATCCAAAGTGCGTTCCAGTTGGCGGCAAACAAGGTGGCGAAGTAGCGACCTATTTGGCCGGCGCATCCAGAAGATATCGCAGACGGTCGCCCGTCGCGGTTACGGCGACGCCGGCCGGGTTGCGCCAGCGCTCAGTCTTGTCGGACAGGATGCCTGAGGCGATTGCCGGAAATGCCAACGGGTGTGCCGCCACGTAGGCGATGGCCGAGGCCGCTCCGGATTGGTTCTTGAGGTCGAGGAAATGGCGCAGCTCGTATTTGCCGCGCACATGCTGCTCGTGCCGGCGCACTGCGTTGGCAGCCGACGGCTTGAGATCGGGGAATGCCTTCAGCAGATTGCGGTCGGCCTCATAGAGCCGCTTCAGATCTTCGGTGCGATGGCTTCCACTCAGCGAGTTTCCACGCACCACGGCGCCATAGCCGCAGCTGTGGATGACTTTGTAGCGGGCACCATGGGCCAGAGCGCGGATATAGAGTTCATAGTCTTCCCCTAGCCGCATGTCCTCGCGGTATCTCAGCGCATGCTTGTCCAGAAAGCTGCGGCGCATGATGGGCTTCAGGAAGCCGATTTCGCCGCGCCGGACGCCGACCTTCGAGATGTTGCCCTCGACAAAGGTTTCAAGGTCGAGAAACAATGGGTCGTCGGCGAACTGGTCGAGCTTTTGCGGCGCTTGCGCCACGGTCTCTGCATCGACGAAGGCGATGTTGTCGGCCACGAAGTCCCAGTCGTCCTCAGCCAGCATTCGTCCGAAGCGACCAGCGAAGAAGAAATCGTCGGCATCGAGAATCGCAATCAGCGGCGCAGAGGAGATGTTGATGGCATGATTGCGGGCGGCCGAGGGACCCTTGTTCTTGTCGAACCTGGCGATATTGAGCCTGCCGCTGGCATCATCTCCGCGTCCAGCGGCCTCTGCGGTCGAATCGCTCGATCCGTCGTCAACGACGACAACTTCGGATACCTCGGGTTCGCGAAGCGCAGATCTGACTGCCATTTCAATGGTGTCGGCCGCATTCTTGGCGGCGATGATGACGCATATGCCCGCTGTTTCAGCCACGCTTTACCTCCGTTTGTTCGTCCAAGACCTAGGACGTCGGAGCGCGACAGACAACGCATAGCGCTTTCACATGATGTTACGGGCGTCGGTTTGGTCGGATGAGGCGGGCGGTTTCGGCGGGGTGGCCACTCAGCGGTTGAACGGCTCGGAGCTGTTGAACGGCGTCACATGAAGCTTCTCCGCATCTTCCACGCGGCTGGGAGCGAGCTTGCTGCCGTTGCGCTGCTTGGCTTCCTTCCAGACGAGGTAGATAACGCCGCCGAAGTACCCGACCTGAAGGAGGACGGCGCAGATTGCCGTCTTGATCAGCGTGCCGGAGAGAGAGCCACTGAGCCAATAGGTGGCGACGGCAAACACCAGAAGTGCGCCGAACATGCTAACGAAAACGCGAGGTGCATACATTGTTGCCTCCCCATATGGCCGCCTTCAATGAACAGTCATCGAATAGGGCGATCCACAAGGACCATTTTGTAGATTCGTTTTACAGGACTTCGTTATGTAACTAAAGCGGCGAAGACATTTTTTGCTTCGGTGATCCGGTACTACAAGCGCGATATTAAAGCTTTGTTCCGGACATTGGTAAAAATGCCACGTACCCACATCGTTTCGCGGCAATCGGAAAAGATCATTAAGGCTCTATTACGATCCAAGGGTTGTGTCGATTTTGGCAATGCACTTTCTTGTTTGTGCCACAATCTACTCCCGCTTGAGTGGATCCGGGCCGTTTGACATTCAACTTTTGTTACAAAGTTTTAATTTCAAACGATTTGTAGGTGCGTCGCAAAATCTGTGCTGCAATGCAATAAAAGCGGTTCCAGCAAGTTTAGATAAAGCTCTTACATAGAACTTACCGGCCCATCAAAGAACTTTGAAAAGGGCAACGGCAAACATATAACCTTCCGTATCTTTGGAATGCCAAGCAACGACGCCGCTCTTTATTGCTGTCGTTACAGCTCGTTTGGTGTTCATAGGTAAAATCTAGAGATGTTTCAGTGATCACTTAAATACAAATGGTTGCGCAAACGTTTCCAAAACCGATCGAAAACCGGTCGTTTTAAAAACGTGGCTTAAAAAAACAAATTCCGCTCATACACTCCCAACTCGTCAGCGCTAGCTAAGCGCCCTGAGCCTTAACCGACCAATCGGCAAACATAAGTGGAGTTACCTCTATGAAGTCTGCGACGAGATCGGACAGTTCGCCATTCTATGGCGCAGTTCACAAAAGCGCGTTTCCGCCCACAGGCGGTTTCGCAAAACGGGCATTTGATGTGTCCGCCGCCTGCCTCGGTCTCCTGTTCCTGAGCCCGATCTTCCTGATGGTGATGCTGCTCGTTAAGCTGACCGACAAGGGTCCGGCTTTCTACGGACATCGCCGCATCGGCCATAACGGCCAAGAATTCCGTTGCCTTAAGTTTCGGACGATGGTGACCAATGGCGACAAGGTTTTGCAGGATCACCTGCGCAACAACCCTGGCGCCATGGATGAATGGCGCGCCACACGCAAGCTGCAGAACGACCCCCGGGTTACTGCCGTCGGCGCCGTGCTGCGCAAGCTGAGCCTTGATGAGCTGCCCCAGCTCTTCAACATCATCCGCGGTGAAATGAGTGTCGTCGGTCCCCGGCCTGTCGTTCAGGACGAGCTGGAAATGTACGAACATGCTGCCGTCTTCTATCTGCAATCACGGCCCGGGCTGACCGGTCTCTGGCAGGTCAGCGGACGCAACGACGTTTCGTATGCCGCACGCATCGCTTTCGACACCCACTATGTCGAGAATTGGTCCATGGCCAAGGATGTGGCGATCATTGCGAAGACCATTCCTGCGGTCTGCGCCCAGCGCGGCAGCTATTGACGCTGCGGTCGATCCATTCAACGAGCGCCCGCGCGGCAGAGCCTTGTGCCTTGTCGTGCCCAAACACGGGGAAATCTATGAACAAACCTTTCACTGACGGCAAGGCTGGGCGATCCCGTGCTCTGCAATCCGGCGTGGCGATTGCTGCCGGGTTGAGTGCCTTCCTGTTGTCCTCATTCGTTGCCAGTGCCGATGATTATCGCCTGGGGACGATGGACAAACTCACCATTCGGGTGGCTGAATGGCAGACGGCGGATGGGACGATCCGCGACTGGTCTGTCGTCAGCGGCGACTACACAGTCGGCCCGTCGGGCAACATTTCCCTGCCATTCGTCGGCGATCTGCCGGCATCGGGACAGACGACGGATGCCATCGCCAAGCAGATCGGTGTGGCGCTTCAGAAGCAGTTCGCACTGAAGGACCGCCCGTCGGCTTCGGTCGAGCTTGCCCAGTTCCGCCCCATCTATCTCTCCGGCGACCTTGAGAAGCCGGGCGAATACCCGTTCGCGCCCAATCTCACCGTCGTCAAGGCGGTCAGCCTGGCCGGCGGTCTGCGCCGCGCCGAGGCCGGGCAGCGGTTTGCCCGCGACTTCATCAACGCCAAGGGTGACGCCGTCGTCTACATGGCGGATCGGGCCCGGCTGCTGGTCAAGCAGGCTCGCCTGCGGGCGGAGACGGCCAACCAGGACAGTTTCGAGATGCCCAAGGAGCTGCAGAACCAGCCCGAGGCCAAGGCGCTGGCCGCAAGCGAAATGGCGCTGATGACGTCGCGCAAGAAGCGGCTGACGCTGCAGCTTCAGGCGCTCGACGACCTCAGAGGCCTGCTGCAGAGCGAAGTCGATTCGCTCGCCAAGAAAACCGAGACGCAGACCCGCCAGCTCGAGTTGGCGACCGCGGATCGTGACAAGGTCGATGATCTTGCGGAAAAGGGACTGGTGCTCAGTGCCCGCAAGATGTCGGCCGAGCAGCGTGCCGCCGACCTCGAGGCGACGCTTCTCGACATCGATACCAATTCGCTGAAGGCCAAGCAGGACATTAGCAAGGCCAATCAGGACGAGATCACCCTTCGCAACGACTGGGATGCGCAACTTGCGCAGGAACAGCAAAGCACGGATGCACAGCTCGATGAACTCGGTCTGAAACTGCAGACGAGCAATTCGCTGATGTCGGAGGCACTGACGCAGTCGACGGATGCCGCGCGGTTCGACAGTTCCACCGGGGCTGCCAGCATTGCCTATTCCATCATTCGCGATGTGGATGGCACGCCGAAGGAAATCCCGGTGCAGGAGAACACCGCACTGCAGCCCGGCGACCTGATCAAGGTCACCGCCGGACTGGCGATGAGGTAACGAGGCACTATGCGTATCGCTAAGTCGGCGCTCATCCAGCCCGGCGGGAATGTGGCCTATGCCGTTCCCGCCGTGGCGCTATCGATGTTTTGCTTCGCCTACTCGATCGTGTTCGGGCAGGTGTCGATCCTGCTTTATTATGCGCTGTGGATGCCGCTGATTGCGGTGGATTACCGCCGGGTGCTCGGCAACTACAACAACTACCTCTGGATCTTGGCCTTTGGCGTGCTGACCTTCCTGTCGGTCTTCTGGTCGGCGGTACCGAGCGTTTCGTTGCGTGCCAGCATTCAGTATCTGAGCCAGATCATCTGCACGCTGATTGCCGTACGGGTGCTCGATGCCAGAACGTTGACGATCGGCATGATCGCCGGAACCGGGATCGTTCTGATCTACTCGCTGCTGTTCGGCCATTACGAGCTCGATGTCATGGACGGCACCTACAGCTTCGTCGGTGCTTTCGCGTCGAAGAACCAGTTGGGTTTTTATGCCTCACTCGGCCTGATCGTCTGCTATGCCGCCGTCTTCATCTTCGGCGAGCGGCGTCTTTGGATGGCCGCTGCCGGGTTCGTCGGGTTGCTGTCGGCCTATTGCCTGATCGTCTGCCAATCGGCGACCTCGGTGCTGACGGCCGTTGTCGTGCTTGCATTGATGGTAGGCTTGCGCGTCGTTCTTGCGCTGACACCTGATCAGCGAAAGCTGCTGGTGGTCGGCGGCGGTGTTGCGGTTATCGTGCTGGTGGTCGCCGGCGTCTATCTCGGCGCGGTCGATGCCGTGCTGGGTATTTTCGGCAAGGATTCGACGCTGACCGGTCGCACCTATCTCTGGCAGCAGGGAATCGAGGCGGCGCAAGACAATCCGATCTTCGGGATCGGCTATCAGGCCTACTGGGTGCAGGGCTTTTCCGAACCCGAACGGCTGTGGAAAGAGTTCTTCATCGGCTCGCGCTCCGGCTTCCACTTCCACAACACCTATATCGAGACGACGGTGGAGCTTGGTCTGGTTGGGCTGGTGATCCTTGCGGTGACGCTCCTGAAAATCATGTGGGGGCATCTCCGCCGGCTGATCGAGGACATCAGGAACGACGAATCCTATCTGCTGTTTTCGATATCGATCCTGCTGGCAATCCGCTCCTTCGTCGAGATCGATATCCTGACGCCCTACAACATCGGCACGTTCCTGTTTTATTTCTGCGCGGGAAAACTGGCGATCGCGCGTCTCCGACCCGTCGCCCAAGGATGGGCACAGACGCTACCATCGGAACCTGTGCTGCACTGACGTCATTAGCATTTTCGCCCGGCAGTTGACCGGACATTTGAGGAAACCGGATGAAAACCCTTTACGGCATCCAATATCTGCGCGCTTTCGCAGCCCTTGCGGTCGTGGTGTTCCACGCGGCCGAAAAGGCCGGCGAGCCCTTTCCGATCGGCGCCGCCGGCGTCGACGTCTTCTTCGTGATCAGCGGTTTCATCATGTGGGTGCTCAGCGAGCGCCGGCCGATGACGCCGCAGAGCTTCCTGCTCGACCGCATTCGCCGCATCGCGCCGATGTACTGGCTGGTGACCGCAATCATGATTGCCGGCGCTTTGGTGGGGCTATTTCCGAACCTTGAACTGACCGCGCCGCATATCGTCGCCTCGCTGTTTTTCATTCCGATGCATTCCCCGAGCGACGGCGAGATCTGGCCGGTGCTGGTGCAGGGTTGGACGCTCAATTTCGAGATGTTCTTCTATGTGCTGTTCGCAGGCGCGCTGTTCCTGCCGCGCAAGTGGCGTTTGCTGTTTCTCTCGGCGCTCTTCGGGGCCTTCTTTCTTGCGGGACAACTGCTGCAGCCGACGACGCCGGCGCTCTACAGCTACACGCGGCCGATCATTCTCGAATTCCTCGGCGGCGTGTTCCTGGCCGAACTGTGGCTGCGCCGGTGGATTGCCGGCACCAGCCTTGGTCTTGCCTGCGTTGGCGCCTCGCTGGCCGGTTTTGCCGCCATCCATGTGATGGGCGCGGAATTCAACGCCGGCATCTGCGGACCGCTGGCGATGGCGCTGATCTACGGCATGGTGTCGCTTGAGGCCGACGGCAGCATCGGCCGGGTGCCGGTGCTGACCTATCTCGGCGGCGCTTCCTACTCGATCTACCTCTGGCATACCTTCGCCGTGTCTGTCGTCGTCAAGGCCGGGCAGGCTGCCGGTATGTCTGCCCTGCTGATCACCTTCGTTGCCGTGATCGCCGGTGTCATCCTCGGCTGCGGAGCCTATGAGATGGTCGAGAAGCCGATGAAGAAGTTGTTCTCCGGCTCTCGCGACAAGCAGGGCACGCTGGCACGCCGTCCGTCATGACGAGGCTTCGGCCGGCGGTGCCGCTCCGTCGGGTGTTCCGGTTTCGACGGGCCGGGCGGCCTTCTTCCGGCGTGAGCGCAGCACAACATAGAAAACGGGTGTCAGGAAAAGCCCGAAGATCGTTACGCCAAGCATCCCTGAGAAAACGGCCGTCCCGAGTGATTGGCGCATTTCGGCGCCGGGGCCGGTGGCGATTGCGAGTGGCAGGACGCCGAAGATGAAGGCGAAGGCCGTCATCAGGATCGGGCGCAGTCGCAGATGGCTGGCCTCGACCGCGGCCTCCACCGGCGACTTGCCTTCCTCTTCCGCCTGACGCGCGAACTCGACGATCAGGATGGCGTTCTTGGCCGCGAGGCCGATCAGAACGATCAGGCCGATCTGCGTCAGCACGTTGTTGTCCATGCCCCGCAGCCAGACGCCGATCAGCGCCGCCAGCACCGCCAGCGGCACGATCAGGATGATCGCCAGCGGCAGCACCCAGCTTTCATACTGGGCGGCGAGCGCCAGGAAAACGAAGATCACCGACAGTGCGAAGATGTAGATCGCCGTGTTGCCGGTATGGGTTTCCTGGTAGGCAAGTTCCGTCCATTCGAAGCTGGTGCCCGGCGGCAGGATCTTGGCGGCGAGCGCCTCCATCTTCTGCAGTGCTTCGCCGGTCGATGTGCCCGGCGTCGGATTGCCCTGCAGCGGCACGGAGACATACATGTTGTACCGCTGGACGAGCGCGGGGCCGCTGGAATCCTGGATATCCATCAGTGTGCCGAGCGGCACCAGCGCGCCCGTGGCCGAGCGCACCTTCAGCGCAAGGATGTCCTCGCGGTCCATGCGGTATTGCCGGTCGGCCTGGGCACGGACCTGGTAGACGCGGCCGAACGCGTTGAAATCGTTGACATAGGCGACGCCGAGGTTGATCGACAGCGCATTGAAGATGTTGGGGATCGGCACGTTGAGGAAACGGGCCTTGTCGCGGTCGATCGCCAGATAGTATTGCGGGCTGGCGTCTGAGAAGGTGGTGAAAACGCCGGTCAGCCCTTCGGTGGTCGCCGCCGCGCCCATCATCTGCCGGGCGAGGCCCAGGACGCGGGTCATGTCGGGGTTTTCCTGGTCGACGATCTGCATCTTGAAGCCGCCGGAATTGCCGACGCCGCGCACCGATGGCGGCGGGATGGCGATGATGAAGGCCTCCTGGATGCTCTGAAGCTTGCCGAACAGCTGACCGATGATCTGGTTGGCGTTCTCTCCGCCTTCCTCGCGCTCGGCGAAGGATTTGAACGGTACGAAGACGACGCCGGCGTTGGAGGCATTGGTGAAGGTGGCACCGCTGAAGCCGGCGAACTGCACGGCGTTGCCGACACCGGGAACTGTGCGCGCGATGTCACCCACCTGCTTGACGACGGCATCGGTACGCGCCAGCGAGGCGCCGTCGGGAAGCTGAATGACGACGATGGCGTAACCCTGGTCCATGGTCGGAATGAAGCCCGAGGGAACCTTGGTGCTCATGAAATAGGTCGCACCAAGAAGAGCGACGAAGACGAGCAGCGAGCAGGTGAGGCCGATCCAGCTGCTGACGAGATGACGGATGATCCAGGAGTAGCCGGAACTCAGCCGGTCGAAGCCGCGGTTGAAGCCGTTGGCAAGGCCACGGCCGAAGCGCAGGGCGATGTTGTTGCGCGTATGCTCGTGATCGTGGCTTCTGAGCAGGATGCCGGCCAGCGCCGGCGAGAGCGTCAGCGAGTTCAGGGCCGAAATTGCCGTGGTCACCGAGATTGTGACGGCGAACTGCTTGTAGAACTGACCCGATATGCCCGGGATGAAGGCCGTCGGCACGAAGACGGCGATCAACACGAGCGATATGGCGATGACGGCAGTGCCGACCTCATCCATCGTCACATGCGCCGCCTCCTTCGGCGTCATCCCGCGCGCCAGGTTTCGCTCGACGTTCTCGACCACGACGATGGCGTCATCGACCACGATGCCGATGGCCAGCACGAGGCCGAAGAGCGTCAGCATGTTGAGCGAGAAGCCGAAGGCGAGCAGCACGGCGAAGGTGCCGATCAGCGACACTGGAATCGCGATGATCGGGATCAGCGCTGTACGCCAGGATTGCAGGAACACGAGAACGACGATCGCCACCAGGATCGCGGCTTCGGCGATGGTTCGATAGACCTCGGAGATGGAGTCCGAGATGAACTCGGTGGTATCGTAGACGATCCGGTACTCCATCCCTTCCGGGAAGGTTTGCGAGATGTCCTTCATGATGGTCTGGATCTGGTGGGCGGTATCCAGCGCATTGGTTCCGGGGCGGGCGAAGATGCCGAGCGCCACGGCGGGGTCATTGTTGAGGTAGCTGTTCGTTACATAGTCCTGAGCACCGAGTTCGATGCGGGCGACGTCCTGCAACTGCACCAGGCGGCCTGTCGTCGTCGACTTGACGATGACGTAGCGGAACTCGCGGACGTCGGAGAAGCGACCGTCGGTGCGGACCGTGTATTCGAAGGCATTCTTGCCGGTGACGGGCGGGGCGCCGATCTTGCCGCCCGACACCTGGACGTTCTGGTCGCGCAGGGCCGAGACGACGTCGTCGGAGGTCATGCCATAGGCGGCCAGCTTTTCCGGATCGAGCCAGATGCGCATGGAATATTGCCGCTCGCCGAAGACCTGCACGTCGCCGACGCCGTCGAGGCGGACGAGGACGTCGCGGATGCGGTTGCGGGCGTAGTTCGAGACGTAGAGTTGGTCGTAGCGATGCGATGGCGATAGCAGATGCACGACCATCATCAGGTCGGGCGAGCTCTTGTCGGTGGTGACGCCGAGGCGCTGCACTTCCTCCGGCAGGCGGGGCAGGGCGATCGAGACGCGGTTCTGGACGAGGACCTGCACCTTGTCGAGATCGGTGCCGAGCTTGAAGGTGATGGTCAGCGACATGGCGCCATCGGCGCTGGAGTAGGAGGACATGTAAAGCATGTCCTCGACGCCGTTGATCTGCTGCTCGAGCGGCGTCGAGACGGTGTCGGCGATGGTCTGCGGGTCGGCGCCCGGATAGGAGGTGCGCACGACGATGGTTGGTGGCGCGATCTCGGGATATTGCGAAACCGGCAGCTGGGTGTAGGCGACGCCGCCGACGAGAAGCAGCACGATGGAGATGACCGCCGCGAAGATCGGGCGGTCGACGAAGAAATGGGCAAATCTCATTGTCCGCTCTCCGCTCCGGCCGCTTCCGGCGGGGTGTCACGCCGCTCCTGCGGCAGTTCGGTCATCTGCGGGGTGATGGTGGCGCCGGGGCGGGCGCGCATCAGGCCGTTGACGATGATCGTCTCGGTGCCGTCGAGGCCTTCGCGGATGACGCGGTAGCCGTAGAGCCGCGGACCGGGGCGGACGGGCTTGGTCGAGACCTTGCCGTCGGGAGCGACCACATAGACGACGCGTTCGTTCTGGTCGGAGCCGATCGCCTCGTCGGGCACCAGGATCGCCTTGTAGGTGTTCGACGCCTCGACCTGGATGCGGCCGAACAGGCCGGGCTGCAGGACGAGATCGGGGTTGGCGAAACGGGCGCGGATACGGATTGTGCCGCTTTCGTTGTCGATTCGGTTTTCGGCGAAGTCGAGCTTGCCGCTGAAGGGCTTGGCGGTCGGATCCGAGATGGTGACCTTGACGGGGACACCGCCGCCGCCCTGCTGCAGATCCTTGCCCTGCTTGCGTGCCGTATCGGCGAAATTCAGCAGGCGGCGCTCATCGACGTCGAAATAGAAGTCGATCGGATCGAGCGAGACGATGGTTGTCAGGATGGACTGGTCCGCCTGCACGAGGTTGCCGGCGGAGATCAGCCGGCGGTCGATGCGGCCGCTCAGCGGCGCGGTGATCTTGGTGTAGTCCATGTCGAGCGCGGCGCGGTCGGCGGTTGCCTGGGCGCCACGTACATTGGCCTGTGCCGAAAGCCACTCGCGGCGGCGATCGTCAAGCGTCGAGACCGACTGACTGCCGCTGGTGGCGAGGCTCTGCGCGCGGTTGAACTGGGCTTCGGCGTAGGTCTGCGTCGATTTCGCGACCTCGAGCGCGGCGTTGGCCTCGTTCAATGCCGTAATGAAAGGCCGCTGGTCGATGACAAAAAGCTGGTCGCCCTTTTTGACCAATGCGCCATCGGTGAAATCGATCTCGTTGAGATATCCACCGACACGCGAGCGCACCGAGACCTCGTCGACGGCCTCGAAGCGGCCGATGAATTCGTCATTATCGACGACGTCGCGGATGACCGGCTTTGCGACGGTGACGGGAGGAGGAGGTGGTGCGGCGGCTTGCTGGGCGTGTGCGCCGAGGGGGAATAAGGCGATGCTGCCAAGGGCCAGCAGGTATCGAAGCGAGAAAGGCATGGCGCGGCTCCCCAATTCGGGCGGCCGAAATCTGCCGCCATGTCTATGCTGAAAGGATGCTGTTCATGTCTGGCGTTTGCTCGAACGAATGAAGACTCGTCCGCCTATGCTTAAGCTGTCCGGCGATTACGGCGATCGGCCGCTAACGCGTGCATGCTGTCAAAGTCTATCAACGAGATCGATTGGCCGGAGACAACTCCCCGGTAAGTCTCTGGATTTCAATATAAACGGGTGCTGCAAGAAATAGCAAATGCCAATGGGTTGAAAGATTGATCGCTTTTGAAACCTGTGAGGGTGTCGTCACCCGTCATGCTCCTCCACGAGAAATCCTTAGCCGGGTGCGATATTTTGGTCGCAGTCGCGGAATCTTGAACGAGGCCCTCTTGTGCGGCGCACACGCTTAATATATCTGAGCACATTATAAGCGTGCTTATGATTGGCGCAGTTATCAATGGACAGCAACCCCACCCTCGGCTTCCTCTTGCACGACGTCGCACGTCCGCTTCGAAAACGTTTCGAGCAGCGGGCAAAGTGCCTTGGGCTGACCCGGTCTCAGTGGCAGACGCTGGCGTATCTCTCCAACAACGAGGGAATACATCAGGGTGGCCTGGCGGAGATGCTGGATATCGAGCCGATCACGCTTGTCCGCATTCTCGACAAGCTTGCCGAACGCCGGCTGATCGAGCGCCGCCAGCATCCGACGGATCGCCGGATCTGGCTGCTTTACATGCGCGAGGATGCGCATCCGCTTCTGGCAGAGATGCGCGGCCTTGGCGATATGACGCGAGGCGAAGCCTTGGAAGCTGTCTCCGCAAGGGAGCGGGAACAGCTGTTCGAGACACTATCCCAAATGAAGTTAAACCTGATGCAGGCCTGCCGGACCCCCCTGGCTTTGGCCAAAAACGAGACCAATCATGGCTGAGAATTCCCCCCTGCGCGTCGTTGCAGACGCGAGTGCCAAGACTAATACCAAGACCCCTATCGAAGACAATGACGTTTCCCTGCGTGAGGAAACGGTCGGAGAGGCGCCTTCCTCCAATTCGGCGCCTGTCACCGCCGTGGCTGCGCCTGATGGCATCACGACCCGCCGTCGGCGCAGCCTGAAGCGCCCGGTGCTGTTCGCGCTGCTTCCCGTTGCGCTGGTTGTCGGCGGCTATTACTACGTTAATGGCGGGCAGGTGATGTCGACCGATAACGCCTATATACGCGCCGACATGGTCGGCTTGACGACCGATGTGTCCGGCATCGTCGACCAGATCGACGTGCATGAGAACGAGGCGGTGAAGAAGGGCGAGGTGCTGTTCAGCCTCAAGGCCGATTCCTTCCGCATCGCGCTGGATGGCGCCAAGGCGCAGCTCGGCGCAGTGCGCAACCAGATCCTCAATCTCGAGGCCAGCTATCAGCAGTCGCTGGCGGAGATCACGCAGGCCGAGGCCGATATTCCGTATTTCCAGACCGAATTCGATCGCCAGCAGAACCTGCTCAACAGCTCGGCGGCAACCCGCACGGCTTTCGATCAGGCAAAGCATAATCTACAGGCCGGACAGCAGAAGGTCGCTGTCGCCAAGGCGCAGGCGGCCACAACGCTGGCGCAACTCGGCGGCAATGCCGACCAACCGGCTGAGCAGAACCCGCTCTATCTCGAGGCGCAGGCCAAGGTCGACGACGCGCAGCGGCAGCTCGACCACAGCGTCGTCAAGGCGCCGTTCGACGGTATCGCCACCAACGTCAATTCGCTGCAGCCGGGCTCCTATCTGGAAGCATCGACGCAGGCGTTTTCGCTGGTTGGCGCCAACAATCTCTGGATCGACGCCAGCCCGAAGGAAACCGAGCTCACCTATGTGAAGCCCGGCCAGTCGGTGACCATCTATGTCGATACCTATCCTGGTGTGACCTGGAAGGGCAAGGTCGAGAGCATCAGCCCGGCCTCCGGTTCCAGCTTCTCGCTGCTGCCGGCGCAGAACACTACCGGCAACTGGGTGAAGGTCGTGCAGCGCATTCCGATGCGCGTCAGCATCGAGGATCAGGCCGGCAAGCCGCCGCTTCGCGTCGGCATGAGCACCGTCGTGGATGTCGATACCGGCCATGCGCGCGGACTGCCGGATTTCGTTTCCAAGCTTCTGGGCCGCTCGGGCGGAGACCATGAGTAACGCTCCCGCCGCTCCCTTCGTCCCGGTCGCCAATCGCGGCATGATCACGGCTTGCGTCATCCTCGCCGTCATCATGCAGGCGCTGGACACGACGATCGCCAACGTCGCGCTGCCCTATATCCAGGGCAGCGTCTCGGCGAGCGCCGACCAGATCAACTGGGTGTTGACCTCGTATATCGTCGCCGCCGCGATCATGACGCCGCCGTCGGGCTTTCTTGCCGCCAAGTTCGGCCGCAAGAACGTGCTGCTGACGGCGATCGTCGGCTTCGTCGTGGCGTCCATCCTGTGCGGGCTGGCGCAATCGCTGAACCAGATCGTCGCCTTCCGCCTGATGCAGGGCCTGTTCGGCGCGTCGCTGGTGCCGCTGTCGCAGGGCATTCTGCTCGATATCTACACGCCCGAGGAGCGCGGCTCCGCCATGGCGCTATTCGGCGTCTCGGTGATGGTCGGGCCGGTGCTCGGTCCCGTCATCGGCGGCTGGCTCACCGACAACATCAGCTGGCGCTGGGTGTTCTACATCAACATCCCGATCGGGGCGCTCGCTTTTGCCGGTATCATGATCTACGTCAGCGAGACCAAGCGCGATGCGCTGGCCAAGCTCGACTGGTTCGGCTTCGGGATGATGAGCCTCGGCATTGCGTCGCTGCAGTTGTTCCTCGATCGCGGCGAACAGCTCAACTGGTTCGCCTCGGGCGAGATCATGATCGAGGCGATCATCTGCGCGGCCGCCTTCTATCTTCTGATCGTGCACACGCTGACGGCGGAGAAATCCTTCGTCAATCCGAAGCTCTTCCTCGACCGCAATTTCGCGGTCAGCATGATCTTCATCTTTGTGATCGGCATCACCTATCTCGCCTCGCTGGCGCTGATGACACCCTATCTGCAGACGCTGATGGGCTATCCCGTCATCACCGCGGGGATCGTCATGGGGCCGCGCGGGATGGGGACCATGCTGTGCATGTTCATTGTCGGCCGGCTGATCGGCAAGGTGGATACGCGCCTGCTGCTGGTGCTCGGCCTCGGGCTGACGGCGTGGGCGATGTACGACATGACGGGATGGACGCCCGATGTCTCGCAGTGGACGATCGTATCCGTCGGCTTCGTGCAGGGCGCCGGGCTCGGCTTCCTGTTCGTGCCGTTGACGACGATCGCCTTCTCGACGCTGCCAGCGGAGATGCGTGGCGACGGCACCGGCCTCTACAATCTGTCGCGCAACATCGGCTCCAGCGTCGGTATCTCGATCGTCTCGGCACTGCTGGTCGAAAACGCGCAGATCAACCATGAGAATATCGCGGCCTATGTGACGCCGTTCAACCATGCCTTCGATAGCGCGGCGGCACAGGGCATGAACCCGATGACCGCCGTGGGCCGTGCGGCTTTGAATGAGCTGATCACGCTGCAGTCGACGATCATCGCCTATATCGACGACTTCAAGCTGTTGATGATCATGTCGCTGGCGGTCATCCCGCTGGTGCTTCTGCTGCGCAAGCCGAAGACGGCGCCAGCCATGGATCACAGCGCTGTCATGGAATAATCAGCGGAACGGCTTGCTGAGATAGCGAGAACCCGAAATGCCGAAGCGCCATGGTGCTTCGGCATTTTTCGTGATGCCGATGCGTTTTCCCGAAATGATCGGGGCAGGGGCGGTCGGCGTCAGCGAATAGGGACGCTGGTCGAGCAGTCGATCGTTGAAGGCGATGCCGATATCGAGCGCCTGGCAGAGCTTGCCGGGGCCGCTGCAAAGCTGGGTCAGCGCGTCGATGCCGCGGCGTTCAATCATCTCGGCGATGCCCATCTCCGGCTCGATGGCGCGGATCAGCACGGCGGAGCCCGGGGTGCAGACGAAGTTGACGCACCAGTGCATGCCGTAGATCCGGTAGATGTAAACGTTGCCTGGTCTGCCATACATGGCACCGTTGCGCTGCGTGGGGCCACGAAAACTGTGAGAGGCTTCGTCGTCGGGAAAATAGGCCTCGGTTTCGACGATGCGGCCGCCGATGCCGTCGACGAGCAGGCGACAGGCCAGCAGGTCGCGGGCGACCGATATCGCGTCGCGTTCGAAGAAGCGGGTGAGGCCTTCGCCTTCGATCGCCGCAGTGCCGATGGCGCCCCGGATGTCTGCCATGTCGCCCTATCGACCGGCCTTCGGGTCACGCAGCGGGATCGAGGTGCTGGTGACGGAGAGTGGATCGCTGGCCGGGAAGGTGTCCATCAGGCCTTCGTCGAGTTCTTCCTCCAGCGTTGCGACATCCTTGCTGTGCGGGCCGTCGCCGGCGGAGTTTTCGACCGCTGTCGCCAGAAGCTTGCGGGCATGGGACACAGCAGTCTCGCGGGTCAGGCCCGGCGTTGCGACAGTGTAGAGCGTCACCGAAATGGCGTTGCCGGTCTTGTCGCCGAATGCGACGACGAAGCCGCCGTCGCGGGCGCTCACTGTGATATCGGTGATGGTCATGGTCGCTCTCCCAAGGCAGGCGGCGGTGCTTCAGCCAATCTATCCCAACTATGTCTGTGTTGCGAAGACCTTCGTCAACCAATCGATGAAGACGCGCACGCGCGGCGAGAGCTGGCGGTTGCGGGGATAGAGCAGCGACACTGGCGTCGGCGTCAGCGGGAAATCCTGGAGGATGGGCACGAGTTCGCCTGAATCGACATAGCGCTGCGCGTGGTAGCGCGGCACCTGTATGATGCCGAGGCCGAGCCTTGCGGCGGCATGGAAGCTTTCGGCAGCGTTGACCGAGATGGTCGTCGGCAGCACCACGTTGCGGACGTCCTTGCCGACGATGAATTCGAGCGGCACCAGCGCACCTGACGCGCTGGAGTGAAAGCCGACCATGCGATGGCCGTCCAGCCTGTCGGGATGCTCAGGGGTTCCGTATGTCTCGAGATAGGCCGGCGAGGCGAGAGTGATCTCCTCGAGCATCGCCACGCGACGGGCGATCATGTCGCTATCGGCGGGCGTGCCGACGCGCAGCACGCAGTCGATACCCTCGCGGACCAGATCGACGAGGCGGTCGCCTTCGCTCATGAACAGTTCGATATCGGGATAGGTCTCGAGAAACGACGGCAGGTTCGGCAGGACGAAGTGGCGGGCCAGCGTGCCGTGGACATCGACCCGCAGCATGCCCTTCGGCTTGGCCCCGGCAAAGGCGCCTTCGGCCTCCTCGATGTCGGCGAGGATCGACAGGCAGCGCCGGTAATAGGCCTCGCCGTCGAGCGTCGGGCTGACATGGCGGGTCGTGCGCTGGAGCAGCCGGACGCCGAGGCGCGCTTCCAGTTGCTTGACTGCATCGGTCACCGTCGAGCGCGGCAGGCCGGTGTCTTCAGCCGCGGCGGTGAAGCTTCGGCGTTCCACGACGCGGGAGAAAACCCGCATGGCATCGAATCGGTCCATCTGTTTGTTCGCGATATCCGGATAGTGATGGCGAATATTGGATGATTATCCGCAGGAAGAAAAGGGGCATTGTTCTCATCATCGACATCGCGCTGCGGCGCCCAGATCAAGGAGAACGACAATGACCACTTCCGAAAACAAGGTCGCCATCGTCACCGGCGCGTCCAGAGGCATTGGCGCCGCCATCGCCGCGCGTCTGGCGACGGACGGTTTCACCGTCGTCATCAACTATTCCGGCAATGCGGCGCCGGCCGAGGAACTGGCACGCGAGATCGAGCAGAAAGGCGGCAAAGCGCTGACTGCGAAGGCCGATGTCAGTGATGCGGAGGCGGTGCGCCGGATGTTCGACGCGGCAGAGGCAGCCTTCGGCGGGGTCGATGTTCTCGTCAACAATGCCGGCATCATGATGCTGTCGTCGATCGCCGGCGCCGATGACGCCAATTTTGATCGGCAGATTGCGGTTAACCTGAAGGGGACGTTCAACACGTTGCGCGAAGCCGGAAAACGGCTGCGCGATGGCGGTCGTATCGTCAACTTCTCGACGTCGGTGGTCGGCCTCAAGCTGGAGAACTACGGCGTCTATGCCGCCACAAAGGCGGCGGTCGAAACGATGACGGCGATCATGGCGAAGGAGATGCGCGGCCGCGAGATCACCGTCAACGCAGTCGCACCGGGGCCGACTGCGACCGATCTGTTTCTCAACGGCAAGTCCGAGGAACTGGTTGCGCGGATGGCCAAGATGAACCCGCTGGAGCGGCTCGGCACGCCTGATGATATCGCGGCGGCGGTGTCGTTTCTTGCCGGTTCCGATGGCGCCTGGATCAACGGTCAGACGCTGCGTGCCAATGGCGGCATGATCTGATCCGGCAAGCGGGCGGCGGCGTTACGAACCGTCCGCCTGCGGTTGCCGCTGTGGATATTGCATGGTTTGAAAGCTAGGGGAATACAGTCGGATAGGCCGGCTTCTTTATTCGAAAGCCGGCGCCTGTCAATATTCGCTTACATTTGCACCGGGATTGTCTATATTAGCAAATGTTGGGGCATCCGGGACTCCTCCAATCCGGGATGTCAGGCCTCGATAACTGCCGGGCCATTTTTCCCTGGTGACGCGGCAGGGAATGAAAGAAGAAATGAGAAAACATATGGTTGCGGCCCGTTGAAGGTAACTCCTTGCGGGCCGCAGTTCTTTCAGGCAGCGTCCAGCTTGGCATCGACAAGCAGCTTCACCAGCCAGTCAACGAATACGCGCACCTTGTTGCTGAGGTGGCGGTTCGGCGGATAGACGATATAGAGCCCGAGCGGCTCGCGGTTCCACTCCGACAGGACCTGGATCAGCTCGCCACTTGCCAGCTCATTGCGGATCATGAAGCGCGGCAACTGGGCGATGCCGAGGCCGGTGGTTGCGGCGGTGACGAAGGTTCGGCTGTCATTGACCGAGACCAGGTAGCGCGGGTTGATCTCCAACTCCTCGTTGTCCCTGCGGAACTCGAACGGAAGCGTCCGGTTGGTCTGAGCACGGAAATAGCTGACGGAATAGTGATCGTTTTCAAGATCTTCCGGCCGCTCCGGCTTGCCGAACTTCTCGATATAGATCGGCGAGGCGCAGGTGATCAACTCGACTTCCGATACGCGCCTGGCAATCAGCGATTGATCGGCGGGGGTGCCGGCGCGCAATGCGCAATCGACGTTTTCAGCGAGGTAGTCCACTGTGCGGTCGCCGACGCCGAGATCGATGCGGATATCGGGATATTTCTGGTAGAAGTCGCATAAGGCGGGCACGACGATCCAGTCGGCGAAGGCGCCGGCCATTTCGACGCGCAGTCGCCCGCCCGGAAGCCCTTGCGAGTTGGTGAGGCTGCCATCGAGTTCGGAAATCTCCGACACGATCTGTGCTGCCCGTTCATAATAGAGCGCGCCATCTGTTGTCACCATGACGCGACGGGTGGTTCGGTTGAGGAGCTTGGTGTGAAGATGCGCCTCCAGCCCCTGGATGAGATTGGTCACCGTCGCCTTGGGCATGGCGAGCGTGTCGGCGGCCCGTGTGAAATTGCCTGTCTCCACGACGCGAATGAAAGCGCGCATTGCCGAGAGCTGGTCCATCGGTATTCACCTGAGTAGGTTGCAGTGCGGTATTGTTCGAAATTTGGAACAGTGTAATCGTAATGATGCAGCTTATTCCGTGAGTGGAATAACAATATCTTTTTTTCAGAAATTGCAAGCCGTCGCCTTGGGCAATATGTTGCAACGGCAACATTACACCCGCGACGCAAGGATCGATACGATGACGGTGCAAGTGAAAGACATGGTGTTTGACAAGGTGGCCATCGGCCCCGTGTCGACGCGTATCTATCAGGGCGCCGAATACGGGAAGGGTTCGCCTATCGTCTTGTACTTCCACGGCGGTGCCTTCCAGTCCTCGGGACTGCAGGACAATGCGGTCGCCGAAGCGATCGCAAGTGCCGGTGCCATCGTGGTTGTCGCGGATTACAACGCTCCCATGGGCGGCGTTTTTCCAAAACCTCTCGAAGTCGGTTACTCGTTGTTTTCCTACATGGCCAACAAGCGTGCCTCCGGTCTCGGCGATCGCAACTCGGCGCTGCTGGTTGCCGGCGAGGAAGCAGGTGGCAACATTGCCGCCAGTGTGGCCTTCAAGGCTCGCGATCACTATGCCGACGCCCTTGACGGGCAGGTGCTGATTTCTCCGCTGGTCGATCCGTTCATGGGATCGAAGTCCATCCGCGAAGCCGACGCAATCGGCATGCGCGAGCGTTGGGCAGCCGGCTGGAGCCATTATCTCAGTGGTGGTGGCTGCCATCCTTATGCGGCGCCGTGTCTTTGTTCGCGTATCGCGGGCGTTGCGCCCGCACTGATTTTCACCGCCAAGGACGATCCCCTTCGCGATGAAACGCTTGGCTTCGCCGATCGCCTGAAACAGGCAGGCGTGGCCGTTCGTCAGCAGGTTTCCCCCGCCGGGACAGGCTGGCCATCGATTTACGGCGGGACGTCCGACAAGCCGCCGGGCTGGCGCGAGACCATCGCCCAGGAATTCGGCAGCTTCGTTCGGGACATGCGCAGGTAACCCATTCCTTTGAAGACGAACTGATTATTTTTCGGCCGTGGGGGCCGTAAGGAGAATACCAATGACGTCCAGTAAGAAGCGCTGGGCCCTTGTGGGCGCCGGTCTGAGCCTTGTTGCGTCCGTTTCAGCCGCAGCACTGTTTTTCGAACTGCCGATGAGCGGCACCGCCACGGCGGCAACCGCCGAGGCGCAGGCCGCTCCGCCGGCGGTACCCGTCACCGTTGCCGTCGTCGCCAGCCGTGATGTGACCGAGTGGGAGCAGTTCTCCGGTCGTCTCGAAGCCGTCGATCGCGTCCAGATCCGCTCGCGGGTCGCCGGCGCCGTGCAGTCGGTGCATTTCCGCGAGGGAGCGCTGGTGAAGGCCGGCGATCTGCTCTTCACCATCGATCCGGCACCTTACCAGGCAGCCGTTTCGCAGGCTGAAGGACAGGTGGCCTCGGCTGACGCCAAGGTCAATCTCGCGCAGATCGAGCTTGAGCGCGGCCGCAGGCTTTCCGACAACAAGACCATTTCTCAGAGCGACATGGACCAGCGTCAGAACGCCTTCACCGAAGCGCAGGCCGGTCTTCGTACCGCGCAGGCGGCTCTACAGTCGGCACAGCTCGAACTCGGCTACACCGAGGTTCGCGCTCCCGTCGCCGGTCGCGCCGGCAAGCTGGAGATCACCGTCGGCAATCTCGTTGCCGGAGGGTCTACTTCGTCGGAGCTGACATCGCTGGTCTCGGTCGACCCGATCTATGCCAGCTTTAATGCCAGCGAAGGCATGGTTACCAAGGCGCTGGCGCAGCTTCCCGTCGCAAACGGTGCCGTCGCCGATATCGAGCAGATTCCTGTCGAAGTCGGTACGCTTGCCGATGACGGCACGCCCATCAAGGGCAACCTGCAACTGATCGACAACCAGGTCGATGCCTCCAGCGGCACGATCGGCGTTCGCGCCGTGTTCGACAATCCCGGCGGCAAGCTGATCCCGGGCCAGTTCGTGCGGGTCCGCATGGGCCAGCCGAAGGCCGAAAACAAGATCCTCGTCAGCGAACGGGCCATCGGTACCGATCAGGACAAGAAGTTCGTGTTCGTGGTCGATGCCGAAAACAAGGTCAGCTACCGGCCGGTCCAGCTCGGCATCGCCGAGGGTGGTGACCGCGTGATCGAGAGCGGCCTTGCCGTCGGCGACAAGATCGTCGTCAACGGCCTGCAGCGCATCCGTCCCGGCGCGGTCGTCGCGCCGCAGATGGAAGAAAAGGTCGCGGCCAAGTAAATTCCCTTCTCCCCTTAGGGAGAAGGTGGCCCGAAGGGTCGGATGAGGGGGCGGCTTGTTCGCTCGTCGCTTTTGCTCCGATCGTTCGCGCCTGACGGCGCTTACCCCCTCATCTGTCCTGACGGACATCTTCTCCCCGGTGGGGAGAAGGGAAAGAGGAGAGGGCATCTAAAGCATCCAGTTCCACCCCGACCGGCGATCTCCCAATCGCCGGAGAGGGTCGTTGCATCCCCAGTTTCATCCCGGAGAGGGCTTTGAAATGAATATCTCCAGATTCTTTGTCGACCGCCCGGTGTTTGCCGGGGTGCTATCGGTCCTCATCGTGGTCGCCGGCCTGATCGGCATGCGATCGCTACCGATCTCCGAATATCCCGAGGTCGTGCCGCCATCGATCGTCGTGCGCGCCACCTATCCCGGCGCCAACCCGAAGGTCATCGCCGAAACCGTCGCCACGCCGCTCGAAGAGCAGATCAATGGCGTCGAGGGCATGCTCTACATGTCCAGCCAGGCGACGTCCGACGGCGTCATGACGCTGACGGTAACCTTCAAGCTCGGTACCAACCCCGACCAGGCGCAGCAGCTGGTGCAGAACCGCGTCAGCCAGGCCGAACCGCGCCTTCCGACGGAGGTGCGCTCGCTCGGTATCACCACGGTCAAGAGTTCGCCCGACCTGATGATGGTTGTGAACCTGACTTCGCCCGACAATCGCTACGACATCACCTATCTGCGCAACTACGGCGTCCTGAACGTCAAGGACCGGCTCGCCCGTATCGAAGGCGTCGGCCAGGTGCAGATCTTCGGGTCGGGCGACTACTCGATGCGCATCTGGATCGATCCGCAGAAGGCCGCCGAGCACAATCTCGCTGCCAGCGACATCACCGATGCCATCCGGGCGCAGAACGTGCAGGCCGCGGCCGGCACGATCGGCGCGTCGCCGAGCCTTGCGGGCGTCGACATCCAGTTGAACGTCAATGCGCAGGGCCGCCTGCAGACGCCCGAGGAATTCGGCAACATCATCGTCAAGAGCGGCGCCAATGGCGAGATCACGCGTCTGCGCGATGTGGCCCGCGTCGAACTCGGTGCCTCCGATTATTCGCTGCGCTCGCTGCTCGACAGCAAGTCGGCGGTCGCCATTCCGGTCTTCCAGGCACCGGGCTCCAACGCCATCACCATCTCGGACCAGGTCATCAAGACCATGGACGAGTTGCAGCTGGCGATGCCTGAAGGCGTGAAGTACGAGATCGTCTATGACACCACGCAGTTCGTCCGCGCCTCGATTGAAAAGGTCGTCGACACGCTGCTGGAAGCCATCGCGCTTGTCGTCATCGTCGTCATCCTGTTCCTGCAGACATGGCGCGCCTCGATCATTCCGCTGATCGCGGTTCCGGTCTCGATCATCGGTACCTTCGCCGTCATGTATGTCTTCGGCTTTTCGATCAACGCGCTCAGCCTGTTCGGCCTGGTGCTGGCGATCGGTATCGTCGTGGACGATGCGATCGTGGTGGTCGAAAACGTCGAACGCAACATCGAGAACGGCCTGTCGCCGCGTGACGCGACGTATAAGGCGATGAAGGAAGTGTCCGGCCCGATCATCGCGATCGCGCTGGTGCTGGTTGCGGTGTTCGTGCCGCTGGCCTTCATCACCGGTCTGTCCGGTCAGTTCTATCGCCAGTTCGCGCTGACGATCGCGATTTCGACGGTCATTTCGGCGATCAACTCGCTGACGCTGTCTCCGGCTCTGGCGGCGCTTCTCTTGAAGGGGCACCATGCCAAGAAGGATTGGCTGACGCGCGGCATGGACTTCGTGTTCGGCTGGTTCTTCCGCGGCTTCAACCGCGCCTTCAGCGCCAGCTCCAACGCTTACGGCAAGGGCGTCGGCGGTCTGCTGTCGCGCAAGAGCATCGTCATGGTCAGCTATCTGGCTCTTGCCGGTGCGACCTATGGCCTGTTCAATGCTGTTCCCGGCGGCTTCGTGCCGGCGCAGGACAAGCAGTACCTGATCGGCTTCGCGCAGCTGCCCGACGCCGCCAGCCTCGACCGCACCGAGGACGTGATCAAGCGGATGAGCGACATCGCGCTTGCAACGCCCGGCGTCGAACACGCCATCGCTTTTCCGGGTCTCTCGATCAACGGCTTCACCAACGGCTCGAATGCCGGTGTCGTCTTCGTCAAGCTGAAGCCGTTCGAGGAACGCAAGACGGCGGATCTGTCGGGTGGAGCAATTGCCATGACGCTGAACCAGAAGTTCGGCGCCATCCAGGATGCCTTCATCGCCATGTTCCCGCCGCCGCCGGTGCAAGGTCTCGGCACCACGGGTGGCTTCAAGCTGCAGCTCGAAGATCGCGCTGGCCTCGGCTACAACGCGCTCGACGAAGCGACCAAGGCGTTTCTCGCCAAGGCCTACCAGACGCCTGAACTGGCCGGCCTGTTCTCGAGCTACCAGATCAACGTGCCGCAGCTCTACGCGGACCTCGATCGCGCCAAGGCCGAACAACTCGGCGTTTCCGTGACCGACGTCTTTGAAACGCTGCAGATCTATCTCGGCTCGCTCTACGTCAACGACTTCAACGCCTTCGGCCGCACCTACAGCGTCCGGGTGCAGGCCGATGCCAAGTTCCGCGCCCATGCGGATGATATCGGTCAGTTGAAGGTGCGCTCGGCATCCGGCCAGATGATCCCGCTCTCGGCACTGCTGAAGGTGGATGCCACGACCGGTCCGGAACGCACGACCCGCTACAACGGCTTCCTTGCCGCCGATATCAACGGTGGCCCGGCACCGGGCTTCTCGTCCGGGCAGGCGCAGGCAGCCATCGAGCGAATCGCCGAAGAGACGCTGCCGAAGGGCATCGGCTACGAGTGGACGGATTTGACCTATCAGCAGATCCTCGCCGGTAGCTCGGGCGTGCTGGTCTTCCCGCTGGCGCTGCTTCTGGTCTACCTCGTACTGGCTGCCCAGTATGAAAGCCTGACGCTGCCATTGGCGATCATCATGATCGTGCCGATGGGTGTGCTTGCCGCTCTGACGGGTGTCTGGCTCACGGGTGGAGACAACAACATCTTCACGCAGATCGGCCTGATCGTCCTTGTCGGTCTCTCGGCGAAGAACGCGATCCTGATCGTGGAATTCGCCCGCGAGCTGGAGTTCGAGGGCCGGACACCGGTGCAGGCGGCGATCGAGTCCAGTCGCTTGCGTCTGCGCCCGATCCTGATGACCTCGATGGCCTTCATCATGGGTGTCGTGCCACTGGTGATCTCGACCGGCGCGGGTGCCGAAATGCGCTCCGCCATGGGTATCGCGGTGTTCTCGGGCATGATCGGCGTCACCTTCTTCGGCATCTTCATGACGCCTGTCTTCTACGTGCTGATCCGCAAGCTGACGGGCAACCGTCCGCTGGTGCAGCACAAGGACGACGATCATGAGGGCCATGGCGGCGCCGAAGTGATCCGGATGGCCGCCGAATAGGCAGCGACATCCCTGATTTTCGAGAGGGCGGGACGCAAGTTCCGCCCTTTCCGTTTGTGCGGGTCAAGGCGCCGGTTTTGTCTTGCATAAACAGTCTTTGCTCTATCAACTGGACGTGTTGGGGCACTGCTTCGCCCCGGACCGACCGGGAGGGAGACGTCCATGCATATCGCCATCATCGGTGCCGCCGGCATGATCGGCCGCAAGCTGAGCGAGCGACTGGTCGCCGACGGCAGTCTGGGTGGACACGCGGTCAACCGCCTCACCCTCGTCGATGTCATCGAACCAGGGCGACCAGCGGGATTTGCCGGCCGGGCCGATGCGTCTGCCGTCGATATCTCGGTGCCGGGGCAGGCGGCGAGGATCGTCGGCACGAGGCCTGATGTGATCTTTCATCTGGCGGCCATCGTGTCGGCGGAAGCCGAGCTCGATTTCGAGAAGGGCTACGGTATCAATCTGGAGGGCACGCGGGCGCTGTTCGAAGCGATCAGGCTCGCGCATCTCGATGACGGCTATCGGCCCTGTGTCGTCTTTACCTCGTCGATCGCCGTGTTCGGCGCGCCGATGCCCGATGTCATTCCAGACGATTTCAACCTGACGCCGCTGACGAGCTACGGCACGCAGAAGGCGATGAGCGAGCTGCTGCTTGCCGATTATACCAGGCGCGGCTTCATCGACGGCGTCGGCATTCGCCTGCCGACGGTCTGCGTGCGTCCGGGCAAGCCGAACAAGGCTGCGTCCGGTTTCTTCTCCGGCATCATCCGCGAGCCGCTCGCCGGCCAGCCGGCGATCCTGCCGGTGCCGGACACCGTGCGTCATTGGCACGCATCGCCACGCTCGGCCATCGGCTTCCTCATCCACGCCGCCAGCATCGATCTGCAGCCGCTCGGGGCGCGGCGCAGCCTGACCATGCCCGGCGTCAGCGCTTCGGTCGGCGAGCAGATCGAGGCCTTGCGGTCGATCGCCGGCGAGAAGGCGGTGAGCCTGATCCGGCGCGAGCCGGACGAACTGGTGATGAAGATCGTCGGCGGCTGGGCAAAGGCGTTTGCGCCAGAGCGGGCGACAAGCCTCGGCTTCGTGGCCGAGACGACGTTCGAGGAGATCATTCGTGTGCACATAGAGGACGAACTGGGAGGCAGGATCTGATGAGCCGGGGACCACGCAGCATTGCGTTTCTGGGAACGGGGCTGATGGGCGCGCCGATGGTGCGGCGGTTGCTCGATGCCGGCTTTGCCGTGACTGTGTGGAATCGCGACGGCAGCAAGGCCGAGGCGCTGGCAAAGGATGGCGCTGCGATTGCCGCGACGCCGGCCGCTGCTGCCAGCGGCGCCTCCGTCGTCTTCACCATGATGACCGACGGCAATGCGGTCGGCGACGTGCTGTTTTCGCAAGGGGTAGCCGATGCGCTGGCGCCGGGCGCCGTCGTCATCGATTGCAGCTCGATCAAGCCGGCGGATGCGCGTGCCCATGCCGAGATGCTGTCGGCCCGCGGTATCGGCCATCTCGATGCGCCGGTTTCCGGTGGTGTCGTTGGGGCAACGGCGGGGACGCTGGCGATCATGGTAGGCGGCGATGCGGCGCTGGTCGATGTCATGGCGGACGTGTTCGCGCCGCTCGGCCGTGTGACGCATGTCGGGCCCAGTGGCACCGGCCAGCTTGCCAAGCTCGGCAACCAGCAGATTGTCGCGGTGACGATCGGGGCGATTGCCGAGGCTATGCTGCTGGTCGAAGCCGGCGGCGGTTCGGCGGAAGCGTTCCGGCGTGCCATTCGTGGCGGGTTTGCCGAGAGCCGCATTCTCGATGTGCACGGTCAACGTATGGTGGAGCGCGATTTCGGCCATGCGGGTCCGTCGAAGCTGCAGTTGAAGGATCTCAACAACATCGTCGCGGAGGCGCAGAGCCTGGCGTTGACCCTTCCGCTGACCGAGGCCGTCCGCACGGAGTTCTCCGCCCTTGTCGAGGATGGCGACGGCGAGACGGACCACAGCGGCCTGTTGTTGCAGCTGGAGAAAAAGAATGGCCGCTCCCGGTAAAATGATGAGCCGGGTGAGGGCTGAGATGACCAAAAATAGTGCCAATCTATTGATATGCAATCATTGATAGATTTTTAGGGTGTTCTAATTAATGATCTCGGCCAACGATCGCCCATTGCGTGGCCGTTGCTGCCATCCGGCAGTCGAGACGACTTTGCTTTGACGCTGCATGAGGCATGGATGGCTTTGGTATCTAAACACTCCATACGGTCAGAGCGGGAGTTCCAGGATCTTTTAAGGCGACTGGAACTTGCCCTCGATGCCTCGCAGATCGGTGTGTGGGAACACGATCTGCGCAAGGACGAGATCTCGTGGGACGTGCAGATGCACCGCCTGTACCAGACCGGCCTTCGCAGCGGTCCGGTGCCGACGTCGATCTGGTCGAACGCCATCCATCCCGATGATCGCGAACGTGCCTTCCAGGAGTTCCGGGACGCCGTGGCCAAGCGCGGGCAGTACAATTCGGAGTTTCGTATTCGGTGGCCGAACGGAGAGATCCGCTACATCAGGTCGCGTGCGCATTTCTACGTCAGCGAGGAGGGCGCGCCGTCCTTCATCGGGGCGGAATGGGATGTCACCGCCGACGTGCTGATCAACGAGGAGGCGGCGCGCCAGAAAATGGTTGCGGAGGCGCGGGCTCGCGAGCTCGAGGAGAGCACGGCCCTTATCGAGCATGCGGCCGAGCACGACTACCTCACGGGCCTGCCGAACCGGCGCTTCTTCGACAAGCGGATCGCGCAACTGGCCGAGGACGACAGTGTCTCGACGCTCGCCGTCATGCATCTCGATCTCGATGAATTCAAGCAGATCAATGACGCCTACGGTCATGCGGCGGGCGATGCGGTGCTGCGCGCCGCGGCGCTCAGAATTGCCGCCGCTCTCCCTGAAACGGGCATGGCTGCGCGTATCGGCGGCGACGAGTTCGTGATCGTGCTCACCAATTTCGACAGCACGACGACGCTGGAAGAGATCGCGCGACATGTGCAGAAGCGGCTGCGTAAGAAAATCCGCTTCGGTTCCGAAATGCTGCAGTCCGGCGTGTCGATCGGGATCTCGTGGTCGGCGGACAAGGGCGATGCCAATCTGCTGGCGGAGTCCGACATGGCGCTCTACACCGCCAAGGCTGATGGGCGGAATCGGATCGAGTTCTTCACCCAGAAGCTGAAGGACGAGCTGATGGGCAAGCGGCGGATTGCCGAAGAGCTCAAGCAGGCGCTGGTGGCGGGCGAGATCGTGCCCTATTACCAGCTGCAGTTTGACGCCAGGACGCGAGAGATCGTCGGTGTCGAGGCGCTGGCGCGCTGGCGCCACCGCGAGCGCGGCATTCTTGCGCCGGCGGACTTCCTCAAAGTGGCGGACGAGCACGGGCTGACGGCCGAGATCGATGCCTCCATTCTCCGGCGGGTACTGATCGACCGGCGAGAATGGGAGCGGCATGGGGGCAGGGTGCCGCGGATATCGGTCAACATATCAGGGCAGCGGCTTTACGATCCGCTTTTGATCGGCGATCTGCAGACGCTGGATATTCCCGACGATGCCATCGTGTTCGAACTGATCGAGACGATCTTCCTCGATGACTGCGATGACGAGTTGATGCAAAGCGTCGACCGGATCAAGCTGATGGGCATCGAGATCGAGATTGACGATTTCGGCTCGGGGCACGCCTCGCTGATCGGTCTCGTCAGGCTGCGTCCGACGCGGCTGAAGATCGACCGGCAGCTGGTCGATGCGATCGATACGTCGGACGAGCAGCGAAGGGTGGTGAAATCGATCGTCGAGATCGCCAAGGCGCTCGGGGTCAAGGTGATCGCTGAAGGGGTCGAGACAGAGCGGCATGCCGTGGCGCTCACCAAGCTCGGCTGCGACGCGCTGCAGGGTTTTGCTCTCAGCCGGCCGGCACCGGCGGCCGAGATCGATCGCAAGTTCCTGGCGCTTGTTACAAGTTAAGCCGATACCAGCGTTGACTCAGGCCGTGATGCCGAGTTCACCGCGCGCTTCCAGATACCATTCCACGAACGCAGCCACGCCGGTCTCAAGCGTCGTATCCGGCGTGTAGCCGGTCAGCGCCGTCAGCAGATCGGGGCTGGCGAAGGTGCGGGGGACATCGCCCTGCTGCATCGGCAGCATGATGCGCTTTGCCGGGTGGCCGAGCGCCTTCTCGACCGTATCGACGAAATCAAGCAGGCTGGTCGGCTGGCCGCCGCCGATGTTGACGACGCGGAACGGTGCCTGGCGCGAGAGCGTCTCGACCTTTTCGGAGGGGACGCGGTTGGCTTCGGCGGGCGCGACGGCCGAGAGGCGCACCACGGCTTCGACGAGATCGTCGATATAGGTAAAGTCGCGGCTCATCTTGCCTTCGCCGTAAATCTCGATCGGCTGGCCTTCCAGCATGTTCTTGACGAACTTGAACAGCGCCATGTCGGGCCGGCCCCACGGGCCGTAGACGGTGAAGAACCGGAAGGCCGTGGTCGGGATCCTGTGCAGATGGGCGTAGCTGTGCGCCATCAGCTCCATCGACTTCTTGGTGGCGGCGTAGAAGGTCAGCGGCTCGTCGGCGCGGTCGGTCTCGTGGAACGGCACCGTCGGATTGGCGCCGTAGATCGATGAGGTCGAGGCCAGCATCAGGTGGGCGACGCCGGCGGTCTTGGCGATCTCCAAGATATTCCAGGAGCCGATCAGGTTGGAATTGAGATAGGCTTCCGGGTTTTCGTTGCTGTAGCGAACGCCCGCCTGGGCGGCGAGATGGATCATGATGTCCGGCTTTGCGGCAGCCACGGCGGCTTCCAGCGCCGCCCGGTCTTCCAGCATCGCGGTGACGCCAGTGAAAGCCGGAAACTGCGCAAGTGCCGCGTTGCGCATGTGCTTCAGCTTGATGTTGTAATAGTGCGTCATGCCATCGAAGCCGGTGACCTCGTGGCCGTCCTGCAGCAGGCGGCGGGCGAGATGGAAGCCGATGAAGCCGGCCGTTCCGGTGATGAAATAACGCATGCTTATGAACCGCTCTTCTTGCCGACCGCGAAATAGCTGAAGCCATGCCTGACGACCTCGGCGATGGGGTAGATGTTGCGCAGATCGACCAGCACCGGCTTGTTGACCAGCGCCTTCAGCCGCTTGAAGTCGAGCGCGCGGAACTCGTCCCATTCGGTGACCAGCACGACGGCATCGGCGCCTTCTGCGATCTCGTAGGCGTCCTTGCCGTAGACGACAGGGCCGAGCATCTCCTTGGCCGCTTCCATGCCCTCGGGGTCATAGACGTGCACGTCGGCGCCGCCGTCAAGCAGCGCCTGGACGATGGTGATCGACGGTGCGTCGCGCATGTCGTCGGTGTTCGGCTTGAAGGTCAGGCCCAATATGGCGATCTTCTTGCCGCGGACGTTGCCGTCGCAGGCGGCGACCACCTTGCGGCCCATGGCGCGCTTGCGGTTGTCGTTGATGGCGACGGTGGTCTCGATCAGCCGCATCGGGCTATCGTAGTCCTGCGCGGTCTTGACCAGCGCCAGCGTGTCCTTGGGAAAGCACGAGCCGCCGTAGCCGGGGCCGGCATGCAGGAACTTGTCGCCGATGCGCTTGTCCATGCCGATGCCCTTGGCAACCTTCTGCACGTCGGCGCCGATCTGCTCGCAGAGGTCGGCGATCTCGTTGATGAAGGTGATCTTCATGGCGAGGAAGGCGTTGGCTGCGTATTTGATCAGCTCGGAGGTGCGGCGTTCGCAGAAGTATAGCGGCGCCTCGTTGAGATAGAGCGGGCGGTAGACCTCGCGCATGACCTCGATGGCACGCGGCTCCTCGGTGCCGAGCACGATGCGATCGGGACGCTTGAAGTCGGTGATGGCCGCACCTTCGCGCAGGAACTCCGGGTTGGAGACGACGGCGATGTCCTTGCCGGGAAACTCCTCGCGGAAGATGCGCTCGATCTCGTCGCCGGTGCCGACGGGGACCGTCGACTTGGTGACGATGACGGTGAAGCCTTCGACCGCTGCGGCGATTTCACGCGCGGCGGCATAGACATAGGTGAGGTCGGCATGGCCGTCGCCGCGGCGCGACGGCGTGCCGACGGCAATGAAGACGACATCGGCGGAGGCGACCGGGGCGGCGAGATCCTTGGAGAAATCCAGGCGACCGGCATTGCGATTCTGGCTGATGATGGTGTCGAGGCCGGGTTCGAAGATCGGCACCTCGCCGCGCTCCAGCGCGTCGATCTTGGCTTCGGACTTGTCGACGCAGGTGACATGATGGCCGAAATCGGCGAGGCAGGCGCCGGAAACGAGGCCAACATAGCCAGAGCCGATCATCACAATACGCATGGGTTCTTCCCCTGAAACATCAATCGCAGCCGGACCGACCGGCCGGGCTGCGATGGTGTTACAGGGGGAATTTTATAAGTTCAAGACAACGAGGTCAGTTGCCCCCGTTTGGCCGCTCAGTTGCGGCCGAACTCGTCGACGATGCGGATGATGTCGTCTTCGCCGAGATAGGAGCCGGTCTGGACCTCGATCAGTTCCAGCAGGATCTTGCCGGGGTTGGCGAGGCGGTGGACTTCGCCGAGCGGGATATAGACCGACTCGTTCTCCCGCAACATCTGCACGCTGTCGCCGATCGTGACCTCGGCCGTGCCCTTGACGACGATCCAGTGTTCGGAGCGGTGGTGATGCTTCTGCAGCGACAGCTTCTTTCCCGGCGTGACGAAGATGCGCTTCACCTGGAAGCGATCGCCATTGAAGATCGAGGTGTAGCCGCCCCACGGACGATAGGAGGTCGGGTGGGTTTCGGTCAGCTTTGATGTCGCGGGCTTGGAGGCCAGCATCTTGACGATGGCGCCGACTTCCTGGCTGTCCTGCAGGCGGCCGACATAGACGGCGTCCTCGCTGGCGACGACGGCGATGTCGTCCATGCCGTGGACGGCCAGATGCACGCCGTGCGTCATGACGAGCGAGTTGCGGGTGTTGACTAGCGTGGTGTTCGCCGCGGCAACGTTGCCCTGGCCGTCACTGGTCCCGCTCTTCCAGATCGCATCCCAACTGCCGAGATCAGACCACTTGAATGGCGAGGGGACGACGGCGGCATTGCCGGTCTTTTCCATAATGGCGTAGTCGACCGAGATATCGGGGCTTTCGGCGAAGGCCGCCTTGTCGAGGCGGATGAAGTCGAGATCCTTGACGCTCTGGGCAACGGCCTCGCTGGCCGCCTTCAGCACCGCGGGGGCATAGGTCGCCATTTCGCTCAGCAGGCGTGCGACCGGGAACATGAACATGCCGGAGTTCCAGTAGTAGCCGCCCGACGCGAGCATCTTCTCGGCCTCGGCCAGCGGCGGCTTTTCGATGAAGCGCTTGACCGACTGGGCGCCGCTTGGCAGTGCGTCGCCGCCTTCGATATAGCCATATCCGGTTGCCGGTTCCGTCGGCTTGATGCCGAAGGTGACGAGCTTGCCTTCCGAAGCGGCAGCGACGGCGGTGCGCACGGCGGTGAAGTAGACGTCGTCGGCATCGATCTCGTGGTCGGAGGCGAGGACGTGGATGATTGCGGCCTCGCCGAACTGGTCGCGGACCAGCGCGCCGGCTGCGGCAACGGCGGCGGCGGTGTTGCGGGCCATCGGCTCAAGTAGGATGGTCGATAGCGCGATGTCGAGCTCGCGAGCCTGCTCGGCCACGAGGAAGCGGAATTCCTCGTTGGTGATGACGATCGCCGGCTCATAGAGATCGGGATCGGAGACGCGCAGCAGCGTATCCTGGAACAACGTGGTATCGCCGATGAAGCGGATGAACTGCTTGGGCGCCGCGGAACGCGACAGCGGCCACAGGCGCGTGCCCTTGCCGCCAGCCATGATTACGGGAACGATCTTCTGCGTCATCTGGGTGTATCCTCGAAGGTTCTTCTATCGTCGTTCAATTGGCGTTCGCCCAGGCGCGAATGCGCGCAAGGCCGGTGGCAAGGAGGTCCGTGGCGGATGTCTCTGTGTCGGCCTCGACGTAGCAGCGCATCTCCGGCGCATTGCCCGAAGGCCTGAAGTGGATGATCCGCCGGTCGGCAAGCGTCACTCTCAAGCCGTCGATGTCGCTGGTGCTGCTAACCAATCCGATCGGCGCCAGGAAGGCTGCGAGATTGTCGGGGCTGGCGCGAAGGTGTGCCATCAGGCGGGCGCTGGTTTCGACAGGGAAATTCTCGAGCCGGTCGGCGGCGGCAAAGGGCAGGTGGTAGCCGGCAGCGATCACCGACAGCGGCTGCCGTTTTTCGGCCGCCAGCGCCAGCGTTGCCAGCATCGGCAGAAAGCAGTCGCGGGTCGGCAGGGCGGTCAGGATGTGGCCGCCGACATTGAAATTGCTCGCCGTCAGAGTCCCGCCATTGGCTTCGAAGCCGATGACGCCGGTCTTACCGGACGCCAGCGCCTCCTGCATGCCCGATATCACGAAGGGGGAGCCGACACGGGTGCGCACGACGCTGAAATTGCCAGCTTCCTCGATCCCGGAATTGGATGTGACGGGGGTGACGACCACGCCTGCGCCAAGGAAGTTGGCGGCGATCAGGCCGAGAAGATCACCGCGCAGCGGCGTGCCGCTCTCGTCCGTCACCAGCGGCCGGTCGCCATCGCCATCCGCCGAGACGATGGCATCGAAGCCATGGTCTTCTGCCGCCTGCTGCAGCAGCGCAATCGTGTCCGGCGAGACGGCCTCTGTGTCGACGGGGATGAAGCTCTCGGAGCGTGCGAAGGAGACCACTTCGGCGCCGAAGCCGCGCAGCAGATCGACCAGCAGATCGCGGGCCACGGTGCTGTGCTGGTAGACGCCGAGCTTGAGGCCGGCCAGCGCATTGGCGGGGAGAAGATTGGCATTGCGGGCTGCAAACAGCGCCAGGCATGGTGCCGACCGGTCCTCGGCCTTGCCGTCGCCCTGCGGCCGCTCGAAGCCCGCGCGGTTGAGTTCCGCAGCCGCAGCCG